>Ga0115851_100010_pt1 | contig 40900 bp, 42 predicted proteins | sample InSIn2gowninarea_FD_83865 | JGI IMG/M metagenome (GOLD analysis project Ga0115851, IMG submission 83865)
AGAAAAGGAACAATTTTTGCAAAATCTAAAAGCGTTGAGAAGTCTAATCCTAGGGAAACAATGGATTGTAGGAGGGGACTTCAATCTGATAAAAACCTCAGCGGAAAAAAGAGGAGGACTAAGGAGAATGGATAAAGCAATGGAACAGTTCGTAGATTTGATAAGGGAGCAAAGACTGATCGATATTCAAACCATTAATGGAAACCATACTTGGAATAATCGCAGAGGGGGAGATAACCAAATCGCATATCGACTCGACAAATTCTTAATCTCCGAACAAATAATGATGAAAGATGTATTCATAGAAGCCACAATTCTACCGGTAACAGGGTCGGACCATTGGCCGATTAAAATGGAAATAGATCTAAAGCAAAGACCTCCCAACAAACCCTTCAGATTCGAAGCCTTCTGGTTAAGACATGAAGGACTGATAGAGAAACTTGAAGAATGGTGGAGGACGAGTGATCAGAGAGGAAGAAATAAGATGCACACCTTTCAGCTCAAGCTGAAGGAGATGAAGGATAAATTAAAAAAATGGAATAAAGAAGAATTCGACAACATACTAGAAGAAAAAAAGAATCTGGAGCAGAGAATGGAAGCGCTGCAGCAAGCAAATATCCTAGAAGGTATTCAGGAAGAAAGAACAAAGGAAGAAGGAATCATACTGAACCAGCTAGAAGAAAGAAGGAAACAAGAAGAGATTTTATGGAGACAAAAGTCAAGAGTTCAATGGCTTAGAGAAGGTGAAAGGAATACAAAGTTCTTCCATAAAGCGATGGTTCAGCATAGACAAAGAAACCGAATCTTCTCAATAAAAAATAAAGAAGGTCAGAGAGTCCTCCAGCACGAAGAAATTGAAAAGGTTCTGGTTAGTCATTTCAAAAATATATTAAAGGAAACTCAAGGTGATAGAACAGAAGCCATAACTAAGATAAGTGAGGAGATCCCAAAATTGGTAACCAGGGATCAGAATATGGCCCTAATGAGGAAAGTTACGATGGAAGAAGTGGAGGATATAGTCAGGAACATGAAAAGAAACAAAGCTCCCGGGCCGGATGGGTATTCAGTAGAATTCTTCCAAGCAGGGTGGCATTTTCTCGCGGATGAAGTTTTAGAAGTGGTGGAGGAAGCTAGAATAAATCAAAGAATATGGCCAGGAATAAACGCAACCCTGCTGACTTTGATCCCTAAAACTAATCAAGCGGATCAAGCTGAAGGCTTTCGCCCCATAGCCTTATGCAACTTTATTTACAAGATTGTAGCATCAGTGGTAGCTCAAAGGCTGAAATCGATTCTACCAAGCATAATCTCCCCAGAGCAAACTGGATTCGTAGAAGGAAGACAGATCCTGGATGGGTTAGTGGTGGCACAGGAAGTAATCCACACCTTGAAAACGAAGAAAGAAAAGGGAATGTTGATAAAATTAGACCTGTCAAAAGCTTATGATAGGTTAAGCTGGAAGTATCTAGAAAATATTCTCAAAGCATTTGGATTCTGTGATAGATGGGTGAAATGGGTCGTGAGCATGATCTCTACCCCGAATTTCTCAATCCTGTTGAATGGAGCGCCATCAAAGACATTTAATGCTACAAGAGGACTTCGACAAGGGGACCCCTTATCCTCCTTCCTCTTCATAATAGCAGCAGAAGGACTAGGTAGATACTTCAAAAAAGAATTAAGAGAAAGGAAAATTCAGGGCCTGAGACTATGGGGTAATCAAACTACAGTCACCCACCAACAGTTCGTGGATGATATAATGATATATTGCAAAGCCTCCATGAAGGAGGTGAGAAGAATAAAGAAAATTTTAGAGGTATTTATGGAAGGATCAGGCATGGAGGTAAACAATGATAAATCAAGAATGTTCTTCTTTAATACAGTGGAGCCCATTAAAAACCATTTAACCAGGATCTTGGGTTACAGGAAAGGGGACCTTCCAACAAAATATTTAGGAACGATGTTGGACTCATCATCCCTCAAAATAGGAAACTGGAGGAACATCCTGGAAAAGATCTTGAAAAGATTAGAAAATTGGACTTTTCACACTCTGAACTTGGTAGCAAGGGTTGTTTTGCTTAAATCCACCATTCAGGCGATATCGATATACCCCCTATCAGTGATGGCAGCACCAAAAGGAATTTGCAATAAGTTGGTAGAGATTTACAGAAAATTTCTTTGGGGAGGACCCAAGCAACAAAAGAAGTGGGCCCTCTGCTCCTGGGACAGCCTAACCAAACCAAAAGAAAAAGGTGGTCTCGGTCTGAGAGACCCTTGGACCCTAAATCAAGTGCTAGCAGCTAAGTTAAGATGGAGATGGATGCAAGGAGGGAAGGACTTGTGGAAAGAAATCTGGACATCAAAATATAATATGCCAGACACTCCGGAAGATATACTAAGGAAGAAAGAAGCACCTCGAGGATCAGACATATGGAACCTAACCATCCAAAACAGGGAACTAAATGATGGGCATATTTTTTGGGAGATTAGAGAAGGCCAGATAGCGAGATTTTGGGAGGAGCCCTGGCAACAGAGGGGAAAAATGTTAGACCTACAAGGAATGCAAGAAATATACAGAATGTGTATGGATAGAGGCCTCATTCTTGTTAAAGATTATTGGACAGAAGATAGAGGGAATGTTGAATGGAGGGAATGGAAACCTATGGATGAATGGAGTAGGAACGCAACAGAGGATCAAAAAACTACTTTTAGTAAAGAATTAGATTCCAGGAAAATAAAAAAGAGAGAAGGCAGGGACATCCTCCGATGGGGTAAGGAAACGAAAGGAGCATTCACCATAAGGGAAGCCTATAAAGTTAAGATACAGCAAGAGCAGGGGGCGGCCGAAGAACAGAAGTGGAGGAAGATATGGAGCAATAAATGGTGGCCGAAGATCAAAATGTTTGTTTGGCTGGTAGGAAGGAAACGCATCTTAACATGGGATCGAATTCAAAAAAGAGGCTTCTCAGGCCCTTCAAGATGCAGCCTTTGTCAAGTAGACGAAGAAGACCAGGAACACCTTCTCAATGGATGCAGCGCGGCCCAATTCCAATGGGAAAAGACAAGAAACTTATTCTCAACCACGGATCGAAATCCTCAGGATATAATTCAAACCCTATGGGATTGGGGAGAAGGGAAGTTTAAAAGCAGGATTGTAAGAAGAGCTTGGAACTTGACAGCAGGCTTCAACGTATGGAATCTGTGGAAGGAGAGAAATAGTAGAATATTCAAGGGGAAAGCTTCAGACCCGGAAGAAGTCTGGAAAAGAACCCTAAGACAAATCAGAGAATCAATCCTAGCGGAAAATTGGGCAGAAGAAGATTGGAATACATCTGAAGAAGAAACTGAAATCCTAAAAAGGCTGAATTTGGATCAAGGGATGATCTATCACCAAAAAGCGAAGCAGCACCAACCTATAGCAGACCAAAGTCACTCAACCTATCAAAAACCTCCAGAAGGGTTTATTAAACTCAATTTCGATGGGGCAGCAAAGGGGAACCCAGGCCCAGCTGGATTTGGAGGAGTCTTCAGAAACAGACAAGGAGAGGTAGCATGGATCTATGCAGAATACGGAGGAACAATGACCAATAATGAAGTGAAATTTATGGCAGTGTATCAGGGGCTCAAAATCGCCATAAGGAACGGATATAAGAAGATCGAAATTGAAGGGGATTCGGCCCTGGTCATCAGTACCATAAAGAAACTAATCCAAGGGAAACAATGGGAGAAGGTAGTTAAAAGCTGGAGAACAGCGAGTATTGTCCAAGAAATCGAGGAAACTCTGAAAGGGATTGAATACAAGATCACCTCACATGTAAGAAGAGAAGGAAATAAGCCCGCAGATTGCTTGGCCAATTGGGGAAGTAAAGAATCATTGGCGAAAGTGGATGACAGCTGGTCCAATCAAGCAATGATGGCAAGATGGGATGGCTTAAAACAGCTCATAAACAACGATAACCATGACTCAGCATAATGGTAATCAAAATCTAGCATGAAGCGGGAGAAGGAGAATAAGGCAGGATCATGCGGCAGTGAAGACAAGACAGAAGGACGGCGGCCTTAATCCCCTGTCATCAGCATTTAATGATCATTCAGATCAGCAGGGAAGCTGCCTAAAGCGAAAACCGGACATCACTGCAGGAACAATCATTCAAAGCATAAGGGAGATAAGAAGTGGAACGCAAACCCATCATAAGCGAAAAGGTGGTGAGAAGCTTATAAGGCAGAACAGGAGGAGAATGACAGGAAACAAGAATACGAAGAAGGTGGCGAGAGAAGGGAAGATTTGACAGAGGAATCATAATCAGCGCCTCAACCGCACCAAAAGGGCAGAGAGAAGGGATAAGAAAATCCAGGCAGAGAAGGAGGCAGTAGGCGACAGGCACTTGGAATGGGGCCGCATCAAAATTGAAATTGAAAGCTCTGACGAAATGGAGCATAGCCAGGGGGGAGACTTCGGGAGCAAGCATTTCGAAACAGGGCAAAGCAGCAAAGGAATTAAACGAGGCAGAAAAGGAGTGAGACGGAAGACGCAGGAACAGAGAGGAAGAGGTCGACCCCGTCAACCAACCTACACCGAGGAGGGTACTCAGGCGCAAAGAGGACGAAAAAGGGGAAAGAAATCATTTAGCATGGTGGTGCATGAAGCTGAACAGGCTTATAATTTGGAGACAAATCTGGATATAAGGAAAATCATTGACGCCATGGAGGACAGGGTTTTAGAGGAACCGTCCGACCCGGAGATGGATGAATGGGCCTCGCAGCTGCCGGACCCTGGAAACACGCGGGGCAGATTAACCTTGTACCGCCGCGCGCTGCACACCTACTGGGTGCTGAAGCACCTCTTGGCAAAAGCCATGGAGCAAGTCGCGGCCGAAATGGTGGAAATGGCGCAAGAGACGGCGGCAGCGAAAAAGGAGGTGGCGAACGTGGAAGGGCTGCTGAGACAGCAGAACGAGCAACTCAAGGAAATCCAAGAGACTCTGAAGGAGCTGGGGAAGACCAGCGACAGCAACAAATCCGGAAGAGGAAATGCGGCGAATTGAGAGGCCGGGTATCTGTTTCCTTTTGAATTTAAAACGATACTGCTTAGGTTTTTGAATATGAGTTAGTATGCCTTAGCAGTAGTAGTAAATCTAGATCTCTTGGCAGTTATGGGACAGAACAGTTTTTTGGATAAACCTGGAGAGATAGGGCTTAATGTCCTACATAGTTTTTTGTCGGCTTAATGTCCTACATAGTTTTTTGTCATTGTTCAGCATGGAAAACTTTATTGACTGTCTGATGAATTGGAGCCAACAGATCTGGTTTCCTGATTGGGCGGATTGAGGCTCCCATGTTTGTACTTTTAATCTTGATGTAGATAATAGAAATGCCGTAGCTTACAAAAAAAAAAAAAAAAAAAATAAAAAAAAAAAAAAAAACAATTAAAATATTTTTTTTTTTTTTTATAATATTAATTTTTTTTTTTTTTTTAATCCCATGGTTCATTAGGTGAGTGAGTTATCTTTCAGGTACAAGGATGCTGGGAGGATAATAGTCACTCCTCCCTACCACATGAGCTACAACCGCTTCAATTTTCAATAGCTTCTATTTGGAAGGAAATGAATTCTTAATTATTTAATTAGATTTAAATGATGATTACTAAAATAGTTTATTTACAAGCTTACACCATAGGATAAGTTATAAAATATGTATTGGTGTGATACAATTTATCATATTAGTTTATATGATTAGCTAATTTGGAATTAGCTCAAGGGCACCTAGTGAAGCTATAAACTTATTTCTCTGTTACCACTATTTCTCAACAAAGGGAAACAAAAATGATTTAATAGGTTTTTGGCTATTGCTACATTTTCCAACCAGGAAATCTAGATACTCTAAATAAGTATACTTACTACACTTGATCTTCAACACTTAACAAATGAGTAAAATATAACTATGATGCAAGACTAAAATCTAGTGCCATGCTAATTGGATGGTTTCATCTAAGGACGATTATACATGGAGAAAGTGGTAGTAATAGTAGGTTCCCTACCAATTGGATTGTGAGACTTGAATAAATAACTCTGTAACGTTTCACTTCTCTCCACTTTTGGATTAGCGAAATCAACATAAAGAATTTTTCCAGCAACAAGTTTTCCATTCATTTTTAGCTTAGCTTGCAATGCTTGTAAAGGAGATGAAAATGCCACAAATCCTGAACCTTTACTGTATCCATAAAAGTCTCTCATTACCTTGCATGAAGTGACTGTGCCTTAAATAGAGACTAGTTCTTTCAACTTGTTGTCATCAATACTGTCATCCAAATATTTTAAGTAAAAATTTGATCACTTTGGCACGTGTAATTGGTCCGTACACACTAAAGTAATATCTCAAATCCTCATCATTCATTGACTCTAATAAATTTTTAACAAAAACATCAGTGAACTTGGTGTTTCCATTTTCTCGTTCTCGCTGCTCCTTTTTCATGAATGGGGCAACATAAACCCTTTCCCCATCGATAAACTGATATTTCAAATATTTTATTTCATTTTGTACTCCCTCTTCATATTCATAAATCACAAACCCATATCCTTTGGATTGCCCTGATGCATCTGTTGCAATATTAGAAGAGAGAATGGGCCCACACAGAGCGAAAGTACGATAGAAAGCATCTTTGCCTACTGTTCTATCAAGATTCTTAACAAAAATTTTGGCTGATCCAAAGTTATGGATGCTGGGGTCATGGGGTGAGTACATTACCCGAATATGGTTTCCATTAAGCGGTGCAGAATTCAATAAACTTAAAGCCTCGCTAGCATTTTCAGCTAACCTATAATTGACATAACCGTATCCCAGAGAAGTGTTGGTAGTGGCATCTCTGCATATGTGAACAGTGAGCACCGGGCCAATCCGCCCAAAGAGATCATATATCCGGGCCTCGGTCATTCCAAATCCCCCACATACAGAGATTTCGGCAGTAATTGATTGTTGTTGCCGTTAGCAACTGCTTGCTGATGTTGTGCAACACGGTGTTCTGCTGGTTGGATTTGATTCTGTGCCATTGCCTCTTTACTCACCGACAACTTCCTAATGTCAACTCAACGGAAATAAAAATCCAAACCCAATTCAACCGAAATAATCGAAACCACAGCAGGTGTAGATCACAAAATCCGCAGATGGAGAATCAAAACCGCTTATTTCTGTACAACAGGTGAAGATTATATCGGTTTTCCACGCTGAAAATAGACTTCAACGCTGAACATTCCACTTCGACTCAATATGGAAAGGTATAATGGTGAGAGTACCGCATCAATTCTTCTATAAATATGTGTTAGGCTTTCTCTTCATGGGTCGGCACCGTATTTTTCACAACATTGAATAGAAACGGACTGCGGGAAACATGGTTTTACGTTTCTTAACTGCCGTGAAACATGGTGTGACGTTTCTTAGTTTTTTCATAACCGTGAATGCTTGAGTAATTAAATAAATATATTAAAGAGTACAATTATATTAATTGAATAACATATAAAGAGAATAATTAAATTAATTAAATAAATACGTTATTTAAGAGATAAAATATATATTTAATAAAAGGTGTAATGTAAGGTTAGTGATTTTATTTTTATTTATTAATAATTTTATTAATTAAAATTAAAATTTTGGTTTTTTTTTCTCAAATTTGGCTAACATTACTTTAGTTTTACTTTTTATTAATAATAATTTTTAAAATGTATTTCAAATTTATATATTTTTATTGAAATCTAGTTAATTAACGATTATTATGTTAAATAAAAAATAATAAAATTAAATGTGTTTATACAAATTGAATAATAATTCATAGATCAATATTCTTTTACAATGAAAGCTCTAGCATAAATAGTCTTAAGTGCCTTTTCACCAAAGATCATTATGTTTAATGGTGTCTGTGTACATGATTAATATATAATTAAATTATTTTATTTTTTTATACATAAGATTACATTCCTTTCAAAAGAAATATTTTATGATCAAAGCATAGGTAATGAGGGATGTTAACAAAAATCCTCTGTCTCCCGAGAGACACCTTCTTCCATTAGGCCCTTCGACTTGTTGAGGTATTTTTTAACTACTTAAGAACATAATCACTTTTCTTCACAACTTGAGTGAGTTTCTTCACAACTTGATATGGACCATAGAACTCGGGGCCTAACTTGTTTTTTCCATATTTTTTTAACGATAATTGTTTATAAGGTTTGAAACTTCACATACACCCAATCTACTTAAATTTTATTTCTAAACTACATTAGTCATCTTGCTACTTCGTGTGGTTTCTTGCAATATTTAAGTTTTCCTTCAGTGTTCGAGCAACCTTTTAGTTATCCTCAAATTGATTCTTTATTGTTGGAATTTTTATATTATTTATGGTTAACTCTTTCCATTTAGGGGGTGTATAATCATAGAGGGATTGAAATGACATTAGTTTTATTGAAACGTGATAATTGGAATTGTACCACCATGGTGTTAGATGTAACTATTCAAACCATTTTTTTGTTAAGCTCTTACAAAATGACAAAGATATGCTTCCAAACATCTATCGAAAATTTCATATTGGTCACATGTTTGGGGTGGTATGCTACCCTCATGTTGAGGGATGTCCTCATTTGTTTGAAAAAAGCTTTAGAAAAGTTTCCTTTAAATTTGGTATCCCTATCACTCACAATGATCTTCGGAAATCCATGCAATTTGTAATTATTTTTTCAAAATATTTTGGCAATTTGTTTTGGTCAGTTTGATCTCTTGTTCATTTTTCAGTGCAATTTATACAACTACTTTATTTATGAACCGTGGTAATTACTTGTGAATATATATTATATTTCTTTTATCCTCATCAAATAATCACACTTCACAAATTCAACTAATAACCATGATATTAAAATGTATTTATCACAATGTGTGAGAGATAGAGATATGTGAGTGATAATTCCTTTTGTAAAATGAAAAGGTTCGAGTGTATTTAATACCCAATATACACAAGAGACATGTTTCTTAAATAAAGTCATATATCTTTGTAAATTAGATTCTAGTAAGTTTTCACATTCTCATATTTGTTAAAGTGTTGAAGATCACCTAAATAATGGTGGCGAGTAACTCCTCGTAAGTACATTTATTTACTTTTTGTTCCTATTACATCTTTTATGCAAATACTTGCTTAAATTATTACGAGTAATAACTGATAGTAAATATGTTATTGACCTTAGTATGGGCTATCAACGATCTTAATTTTACGTTTTCTCGTTGATTTCCCTTCTTTTAATCATCCTTTTTCTGTTTTAAAATATCATTTTCTTTCATGTTTGTACATAATATTATAAATACATCAAGGATTATTAATATTGACTACAATTGCATTCTTCAACACTCCCTCTTAACTTGGGAGGTATTCATAATGATTATCCAAATGTTTTCTATGTACATGATCTTTCTAAAACAAAGGTAAATCTCATCGATAACACTTTTATCTAAGTCAATACGCCTGACCTACATGAGCATCATCATAAATGTGTACCACAACTTTGGTTAGCCCTTGTAAACGATTGTACTTATTCAAATAATCACCATGATCTGGTGGGTGTCTCACCTCTTGGTACTCTAACTAGTTCAGGGTGGTCATTTCCCATGGTCAAACATTAGTGAAACCCATGTCCCAAATCCAAGGGCCTCTCTCTAGGCCATGATATTGAACAGGTAACCACTTCACGAGTGTCTAGGCCCCTTATAACATTTCTTTCAAGAATATTCATTTCTCATGCTATTTTACCAACAATTAGAGTCATGCTCCTATTGTAACCAATAGTTTGAGCCATAGCCTTGTTATCCACCGATAAATAGTGTGAGTCAAGCTCCTGTTATTACCAACATTCTGAGACATGCCCCTATTGATGTCACAACAATGTTCCCTCTCACTGAGAGAGGAGTTATTCACTAGTCCATGTTTGTCTCTGAAATATACAAACTTTTCCTGAGAGAAAGGCTTTGTGAGAATGTCATCCATCTGCTCATTAATGGAGACATACTAGAGCCTCACCACTCCCTTATGTACCATATCACGAATAAATTGGTACTTGAAATTAATATGTTTTATCGTAGCATGAAACACTATATTGTTTGTGAGCTTCACATAGCTTTGACTATCACAGAACAACATAGTCGATCCAAGCATCTGGTCGAACAAGCCACATTGCAGCTTATGAATCCATACTCCTTAACAATGTGCAACAAGCTACAATATACTTTGCTTCTGTAATACCAAGTTCAACAAAGGTGTAATTTTTGTAATGCCTATAATAATAATAATAATAATAATAATAATAATAATAATAATAATAAATGAAAAAAACATAAATGAGTGCAGTAATTAGAATGAATAAGAAAAGTGAGTAGGATAACAAGGCCAAAGAGATGGTATATATATAATACCAAGATTAATAAAAGAGATGATCTATATGTGTGTGTGTGTCTCTCTCTATCTATATATATATTTAATGTAAGGGGTACATATAAATGAGTGGTAGAAGAGTGGATACAAATAGTAAAACATAGATAAATAAAGAAATAATATAATGATCAAAGAGTTAATGAATGAAGGAATGCTTCTCATACTGTTTTTTCAACATTAAATAGAACCAACTATTCTAAAATTGGTAAGGGGATTGGAAAGGGATCCACATGTTCACAACCCATGTGTCTGTTATGAAACCAACTCACAAAAAGATAGAAAATATAAATCAACATCTTAGAATTCAGCCTCTTTGGGGGGGAACCTCCTTTGCATTACACAAAGGAAAAATTCCTGGATGATACAAATGGCAAGACCTCCTTTTTAGATATAGGAGTCTAAGGGGTCATAATATAATCAGAGCCGACATAACAATAATAATGTAAGGGCACAATAATAATAATAGTGGTCTTCTATGGGGCACAATAATAAAAATATGGGGACTACATGGGAAAAAAAATATAATAAGGGGGTTATACTAATAACAATAAGGGGTTACACTAGTAGTATAGGGACCTAACATGCTCCTTTACTTCAAAAATTGTTATCCTCAATGCTTGAGTAGTTCTTGATGCTTTTGTATAAAATGTTTGTCCTCCCATGTGGAATATTTAGTGGGTAAGTTCTTCCACTTGATGAGATACTTCGAAATTGATCGATTTCATAGATGTCAGGTTCTTGTTTCTGTGATTGCTCCAGGCTCCAATATGATTTTTCCTCCAATATGATTTTTCCTCGTCAAGTTCTGGCAATATTGTTTGAACTGAGATTTTTTGTAACTTTTGAATGAGTGGCCACACTTCTTTGTCCTTCTTCCATTCATACCTTGTTTAATTTATCCAATTTGGTTGAATAATAGAAATGGCACACAACAATGCTCCCAGATATTTCATAACATTTGGTATCAAAGCTTTGGATTCTAGGGTTTCGCTGCTCCAAACAGGTCATCATGGCATTTTCGCTATAACTTTTTTCTGCAATGTTTCAGAAGCTAAAAAAGTAACCCATTTGAGACGAAATACCTCTAAACTTCAGGTCTAAATTTTAGATTTTGTCTCGCTATATCCTCAGAGATATGACCTAAGGAAGTTAGGGATTTTGCAAGCTCTAGAATTTCATCTAAAATATTTCATTATGGAATTTTTGTTGCAACTCTATTGCTACGAAGTTTCAGAAGCTAAAAAAACCCCATTCGAGATGAAATCAGTCTGAACCTTGGCTCAAAATTTCATATCCTATCTCACAATAATTGCGGAGATATAATTTGAAGAAGTTAGGGTTTTTGTAGACCCTCGGCTTATATTCCAAATAGATCACCTTGGGAAAATCATCATAACTTTTTCTTTGAGCATCAGATTGAATTTTAGTAAGAAGTTATAGAAAGTGGATGGACTATAGCTTTTTGGGTATTATTTTTAGGACCTAAGGTGGAAACAGTGACCTACGACACATCATACAAGTTTGCTCTACTCAACTAGTATATTTGGCATAACCATGGCATTCAAATGGATTCCAAATCCTTCTAAAATTCGGCGTGTTCCTTTGCCGATTCTGCTTCCTCCATTAGGTGCGATCTTAGTCATCTGATCTAAGTCCCCCATATCCAATGTCATATGCACATTCCATGCGGTTCACTTGCTCAACTGATAGCACACAATTAATGGTGGTTTTTTCTCACGTCCTCTTGCCACGAGTCGATTGATGTATGGGATCGCTTCAATTTCTCCAGAACCGGTTACCATTTGTGGGCACCCTGATCAATACTACTAGTTTTCCAGAGCACAGGTCCCACCTTTGTATGTTAGTGCTTTTCACTTTTTCACCCGTGGTTCTCTGGTTCTTGATGTGACTGAGTGCTTTGAGGCTCCTCCATTTTGGCCTTGTTCACCCAGATCGCACATCAAAATCGACCTCCTTTTCCTGATCTGGGGCTCCCAGGGGCTACTTTGACCTCCCAGGCAGTATCCATGGGCCTCGGTTAGCGTGGTTTGACCAAGGTCCTTGTTGTTCCATGCTAGCTGCCATTGCCACTGGTTCAGGGGTGTTTTTTGATCGTAGTTTCTGAATTCTTTAGAGACTTGTAAATCATGATAAAGTCATGGTTCTTTGATAGTCTTTTATGGATCCAATTTGGATCACAACCTTCCCACTGAAAAGATTTTGGACCACCAAAACTTGTTTTTTTTTCAAGCATTGACTAAGTGAGGATACTACTGTCTCACTTGTCCAATCTCAATCCACTTTGTACTGCTTGGCTTTGAACCTTTGAGTCCAATTCTGAGGTAGTCATCATCTCTTTTGTTCGTTTTCCTCACCTTCCTATCCAAGATTATGTCTTCCTGCAATTCATTAAGATATTCAGATAGCAAGTCATCAATAGAAGGCAAATGACTTTGCTCTTTAGGATCCTTAATCATTGAAGGTTCAAACAATCTCAAGCAATCTACATTTACGATTAAGTAGATGTGCACGTAAGCTGGTAGATCAAGGTGAAAATAATTTTCACCAATCTTCTCAAGTATCCTAAAAGGTCCATACCTAATAGGCTTTAGCTTTTTACCTTCACCTTGCATTCTATCCTTGCTGATATACAACCAGACCTGGTCTCCAACTTGAAAACTATGCTCCATCCAATGCTTGTCATGCCTAGCCTTATATTTGGCTTAGCTCTTTTCCAACTATTCTTGTACTTCCTAATGGATCTCTTGAATCTGTTCAATGAACGTAATTTCCTTGTCCACAACACTATGTCCATCAACCATGGTATCTTTATGAAATACAAAATCCAAAGGAGACCTTGGTATGAAGCAAAAACAAGTCTCAAAAGGAGATCTATGTGTAGAAGAGTGTTTTGGTCTATTGTAAGCATGCTGCACATAACACAAATGTTCATCCCAAAGCTTAGGATGTTTGCTATAATATCCCCTGAGTAACTGGATCACTGTTTCGTTAACTACTTCCATCTGGCCATCGGTTTGTGGATGAAAAGCTGTGCTTTTATTCAGTTGGGTGTCCATTAGTTCTCACAGACTTGACCAAAACTTCCCCACAATTCGGGTGTCTCCATTGGATACAATAGAAGTGGGTAATCCAAAATGAACCCATACATGTTCAAAGAATAATTTTGTAGTTTGTTCAGCCGTAATCTGTTTATTACACGGTATCAAAATACACATTTTGCTGAACCTATCCACAACCACATATAAATAATCGTGACCTTTTGTAGATTTAGGTAGTCCTCCAACAAAATCCATGGAAACACTTTCCCAAGGGTGAGAAGGAACTGGTAAAGGAGTGTACAAGCCTAGTTTTTTATTGCTGGGCTTGCTTTTAGCACACATGGTACACCCTCTTACATAGCTAGAAATTGTCTCATTCATTTTCAGCAATAACAAAATCTTTGCAGCTGTGCAACTATTTTACTTACCCCAAAGTGACCTAATATCAAAGAAGTGTGTGCCTCTCTAACTATATTTACTCCCTCTGTTTGTGGAATGCAGAGTTCCCCCCAATGATATAATAGTCGGTCCTTCACATGATAGTCCAATTCTTCTACCTTTTTGCTATGCATATTTAAAGTCTATATCTTGAGCACATTGTTCAATGTAACTTTCATGTAGTACAAAATTATGCTTAAGTATAGTAGATGCATTTATAATGGGTCTAGGTAACATGTCTACAACTTTGTTGTGTACTCCCTTTCTATATCTGATGACTAGATGAAACTGTTATAGAAAACCCATCCATCTGTAGTGTCTTGATTGCTGCAACTTAGTTTGGGAATGTAGATATTGAAGTGGTTGATTATGTATTACTGCCTCTTTTCCCATTAGGTAATGCTTATAATTTTTCACACTCTGAAATAATGGATACAATTCTTTATCATATCTAGGATAGTTAACTACTGCAGAATTAAAAGTCTTAGAATGATAACATATGGGTTTACCATGCTATGTCAACACTTCTCTCATGGCATAGTCACTGGCATCTATTTGGATTTCAAATGGTCTTTGTAGATCAAGCAGTGCTATTGCATGTGCTATACTAATCTTTTCTTTGAAGGTGTTGAAGGTTTTCTGATGTTTTCCTCCCACTGAAACGCCTTGCTTAATCCTGTCAAAGCATGTAAGGGAGCTACAATTGAGGAAAAATTAGAAATGAACTTCCTCCAATATTGTGCTGCTCCTAAGAAGCTTCTCACTTCTATAGCAGACTTGGGTTTAGGCCAGCTTACAATGACTGCCACTTTACAGGGATCTATTTTCAATTCACCACCCCCTACTATATGACCCAAATAATTTATAGATGTTTTGCAAAATTCACATTTTGAGAGTTTAACATAAAGTTTTTCCCTTTTTAAAAAATCTAATGTATGCTTAACATGCTTTAAGTGTTCTTCCCACGTTTTACTAAAAATCAGAATGTCATCCAGATACACAATAACAAAATCATTAAGAAAAGGCCTGATTACATCATTCATTAATCTCATGAAAATAGCAAGAGCATTGGTTAAGCCAAAAGGCATAACCAACCACTCATACAATCCCTGCCTTGTTTTGAAAGCAATCTTTCATGCATCTTGCTCTGCAACTCTGACCTGATGGTATCCACTATGCAGATCTAGCTTGGTGAAATAAACAACTTCCTTCAATTAATGTAAAAGATAATCTATGTGAGGAAGGGGATAACGATTTTTGATTGTTATCTTATTCAACATTTGGTAGTCAATGCACATTCTCCAAGAGCCATCTTTCTTTCTCACCAAAACGATTGGTGACCCACATGGTGATGTGCTAGGCCTGATGAACCCCTTCTCGAGCAACTCTTGCACCTGCTTCTTGATTTTAGAATTCTTTAAAGCAGACAACCTATACATCCCAATGTTAGGCAATGGAACATCTTGCTATAAAATAATATCATGTACTATTTCCTTTTTGGGTAGCAGACCTTTAGGTTCCTAAAACATGACATCATACTCTGAAACAATGTTTTCTATATCAGCTTGCTGCTGAGCAGTACAACCCTCAAATACATTGGTTTTATTAGGTTTCTTTTTCTTTACAACCATTAGTAAGAATTATTTGCATGAAGTTATCATTCTTTTCATTTTCCCATAATTTATGAGAGTATAATTATTCTTGAGCTTGTGAGCTCTTACAAAGTATTTGATTCCATCCTTAACGTGTAGATACTTGTTCTCAGCTCTATAGAAAATAGCCTTTCTATCATACAAGTAAGGACTTCCCGAAACAATTCCGCATATATCCAAAGGAATTATGTCTAACTCAACCTCATCTACAAATGGTGACCCAAAAGAAAACTTGAGTTTGCACTGTCTAGTCACTTGTAGTTGTGCTTTATCATTCAACCATCCTAATGGGTATGGTTTCTTGTGAGGTGTAGTTGCTAATCACAATTTCTTTACAATTGCTTCAGAATTCAAATTTACCTGTGAGTGACTATCAAACAAAGTATCAATCTTTTGATGTTTGGAAATAACTTAAAAATGGAAAAGCTCATGTATTTTTCTCTCATGTTCTTCATCAATAATAGTTTGAGCAGAATTAGTAGTAGATGCTTCAGAATTCTTACCTTTTATACCTGTGGCTGTAATGATTGTTTCATCTCCCGAGTCTGACCCCAAATCTTTCTGAATAGTTGGAGTAGTCTTCTTCTTCTTGCCCTCAGACTTCTTAGGTCTCAGCTTTTGATGCAGAATCCAATAGTTCTCATCATCATGCCCCTCCTTTTTATAGTGAGTGCATGAAGCTTTGCTTTTCTGTGCAATGTTAGCCTTCCTTGCTTTCTACTTCTACTTTCTTTTCTCCTTTCTCTTGCTTGCAGTGGGTTGGGATGGTTCCCCAACTTCTTGATTTCTATTCTTTCCTCTAGCTTCTAGATGAGTAGTTTGTACAGATACCTCATCTATACTAGTGGGATTAAACATGAGGATGGTATACCTCATATATCTATGTAGACCACCAATGTACTTCAAAAGAGTCTCTGGTGAGTCTAATGAGATACCCAACATCAATTATCTCTTTCTAAACTCTTGAGTATACCCTTGCACACTTTGCCCTTTCAACTGTCGAAGAGTTTTCCAACTCATCATGGCTTTTTGCACGTTGGCCAATGGATAGAACTACTTTTTGATTGCAGCAACAAATTCACTCTAGATAGAGATGGTCTTACCATGTTTTTTCATATTAGCTTGGGTTCTGCATTCCCTCCAAACCAAGGTAGTGCCTCCTCGGCGTAGGCTTTCCAACTAAATTTTTCTCTTATCTAAGTCTATGTTCTATACCCTACAAAACACATGAATTTATCTAATACAATTGTCAAACTTTTCAGCATTTAACTCTCCGTCATATATAGGAAAATCAAATTTAACATCTAACTTAATCAAAGATGTTTTCTTATTATGCACAGGGCTTTTAGGAGGTGCGAGAAATCTTTCCTCTTTCCCTTTTCCTTTTGAGTGGTCATGGGAATGAGACTCATCTTCTTCTTTATCTTGTTTAGAACCTGATGAATCTTCATCTTTATGCTTTCTAAAGTCCCTATACATTTCTTCTACCATAGACATTATAGCTAGGAAAATGTCCATGAATTGAGGGTCTGGCCTGATAGAACCTTCCTCTGACATTGTCTTCTTAGGATACACTCTCCCGATTTCAGGATTAGTTTCGACCAACATTCCTTCTCCTAATTTGAGCTTTGATCTGGTGAACATTCAACAGCTAGACCAACATAATCTTGTCTAACCATACAACCTTTTACTCTGATACCACTTGATTTGATATTCACCCTATGAGTGACATCAGTTAAAGATCTATTGTTTAAAGGTATTACAGACTCATGTGCTAGTGTGTGTCTATGTTATTTAAGAAACAGATTGATCAGATTGCCAATACACAGATAATAAAATGGAAGGAGAGCAAAGAAACATAGTAAGAAAACACAAAGACACAATAAGTTAATAAGGTGTTCACCCTATTCTCCAGGGCCGCATCTCCGGTCCAGTAGAGAATTACAATATAGGGACTCAATGTGAGTTCTCCTGACAGCCCATGGGGGTGGCTATCCGATTCTCTGGATTGGATAGCCACCGCCCGATTGTCCATGGGGGAGTGGCCCTGGGTGGCAAAGCTATGTGCAAATATATTTTTTAAAGTTTTAAATTTTTTCTATTTTTAAAAAATTGAAAATATATGTTTTTTTTTAATTTTAAATGTTTTTTCTTAAATCATATATATATATATATATATATATATATATATATATATATATATATATATATATATATATAATATAATTTTTATTTTTATTTTTTTATATATATATTATAATTTTATATTAAATATATATAATATTTATTATGTATATATAAATAATATTTTGTTTTTTAATGTTTTTAGTCTTGATTTTAATAGTTTTTTTTATTTTTATTGGCTTTATTTTTCCTCCTTTTTTTTTTTTATCTAGTCTGTTTGTTTTTTTTGTTTTGTTTTGTTTTTTGTTTTGTAGTTTTTTGTTAATTCTTTTTAAAAATTTTCTATTTTTAGTTACTTAATTTTATATTTTTATATTTTTATATTTTTGTTTTCTTTGCCAACTTTTTTTTAAATGGTTTAAACACACACAGACACAGATATATATATATATATATATATAATGGTTTAAACAGACACAGACATAGACATATATATATATATATATATATATATATATATATTTTATGTTTTTTTTGTCGATTTTTTTTTTTTTGACATAAAAAATTTAAAGTGTCAAAAATTGTTAAATTTAGAAAATAATTATTTAAATTTCATTCATTAGAAAATTTAAAGTCAAAAAATAGGTCTTTTAAAAAAAGGCATGATGCAGAATCACCACTTTTTTAAATCAGCATGCATATTACTAACATTCTAAAACGTAATGCACATAAAAAAATTTAAAGTGCCAAAAACTATGTTCTAAAAAAAATGTGTGTTCTGCAGCCCCCCTTTTCAAAATTGGGTGACTCTTTTGCTATCTCTACGAAACAGGTAACAGTATTAGTTCCTGTTTCAAAGTTTACATTGTTAGAAACAATGGCCTTTGGACATATTAAAGAGGAAATGCACCAGGCACCGGTATTAGCTACGCTAGAATTCACATGAGCCTTTATTGTGGAATGTGATGCCTCATGAAATGGAATTGGTGTTGTTTTAATGCAAGAAGGAAGACCCATTGCTTTTAAAAGTCATCCAATCAAAGGAAAGTATTTACACAAATCTATTTATGAGAAGGAAATGTTGGCAATACTACATGCACTTCAGAAATGGTGACCTTACCTAATGAGAATACACTTCAAGGTAAAAAAGGATCATGAAAGTCTTAAATACTTTTTAGAACAAATATTATCTTCATAAGAGAAAAAAATAGGTCACAATTAGTTGGGTTATGACTTTAAAATAGTCTGAAAAAAGGGAAGAAAAATGTTGTTTCAAATGCACTCTCAAGAAAGGATAAGGATTTGGAAGAATTGCTTTGTTCCATTTATATTATCCAACCAGATTGGATAAAAATAGTGAGGGATGAATGGAAGAATGACGAAGAAGAATGGGCACTCATACAAAAGTTGCACCAAGATCCGAGTGCATCTGGCACATTTAGCTATAAAAATGATTCATTATGGTACAGAGATCCTTTATACCTCTATAAGAATTCCCAATTCAAACAAAATATTCTTGTGGAATTGTACACCTCTCCATTAGGAGGGAACTCTGGATTTTTAAAAACCTACCACAGGTTTAAGAAGGAATTTATTTGGGATGGCCTTAAATATGATACTCAAAAGTTTGTGGTGTAATGTTTGGTTTGCCAACAAAATAAAGTTGAAACAATTAAGACCCTGGGTCTCTTACAAACATTATCCATTCCAGGTTAACATTGGGAGGAGGTTTCAATGGATTTTATCATAGGTATACCCAAGTCTGAGGGAAAGAGTGTTGTCTTGGTGGTAGTTGATAGAATCACCAAGTATGCACATTTTTGTGCATTATCTTATCCATTTAAAGCTAGTACCGTTTCTACTTCATTTATGGAAACAATACAAAAATTACATGGAAACCCAAAGATTATTGTAAGTGACAAAGATCCCATTTTCACTGGAAATTTTTGGACAAAATTATTTTCATGTCTGGGTACTCAGTTAGGTCATAGCTCATCTTATCATCGTCAATATGATGGGAAAACTGAGATTGTGAAAAAATGTTTGGAAGGATATCTTCGCTGCTTTGTAACTAAGAAACAGACACAATGGGTCAAGTGGTTTCCTCTAGCTGAATGGTGGTATAACACTTCTTTCCCTACTATAGAGAAAATGGCCCCATTTATGGAAATTTATGGATATCATCCATCACATCATCTTTAATAAATAATTCTAAGGTTCAAGCAGTGGAATATCACATCGAGAATCAACAACAAGTTCTTCAACTCTTAAAGGATGACCTCAATTTGGCGCACAATAGAATGAAACAACAAGAAAATCAACATCACAACGAAATAATTTTGGATGTAGGTGACTAGGTATTTCTACGACTATAACCATACAAAAAAATTTCCATCATGCAAGATAAGAAGGATAATAAATGATCACCAAAGTATTATGTTTCATACAAGGTGTTGCAAAAAATTGGTATTATGGCATACAAATTGGAGCTTCTTGCATCTTCCTAAGTGTACCCAGTTTTCCATGTTTCATGCTTAAATAAGGTTGTAGGTGATGATGTAGGAGCATTCACCCAAAGGAAAATCATTGTAAATAGTAGACATAGGGGGTCATGCATAATAAGACCTAGTTTTTCTAAGTGCAAGTTTATGCAACATTTAGGCTTTGGGTGTGATTTAATTAGATGCTCTCAAAACAAATAAATGAGAACATGAGTAGTTCCATGATACTAGGAGCAAGGGAGAGCTTTTAGGCGTAAAAGAGAGAATAGATATGGACCATTGAGCTGTTAAGGAGACTTTTTTTTTTTTAAATAGAGAAAATCTAGAGTGGATAAATTTTGCCACATATGCATGCATGTAGTGAGCTTTAGGCTTTTGTTAAAGGATGAGATCAGGTCCTTCATAGTAATCCAATGCATTCTTATAAATAAGTTAACTTGCGTTTTCAATAGGGAAAGGCCACAAATGCGCGGGTGTGAGACCAAGTCTCAGATGTAATCTGTCTTTTACATTAATATATGCAAGATTATTTCCTATCTATGTCATGATGCTTAAGAAGTAATTTATGTGTTAATTACTTGTGAATTCATAGGCCTTTCTGTATGTTGCAAACATAATTTTGAAGGACACAGGGGAGAGAAGATGATTCAGAGAAATTATAGAGGGATCATTGAATCCAGGTGAAAGGTAGAGTTGCCTTGGAGACGAGTAGTGAAGTAAGAATTCGCTAAGGAATCCAGCATAGGGAAAGCTGAACAATGGAAGTAGAAAGCAGAGTTTGAATGACACTGTAGGGAAGAATACGATTGGAGGAATTGCATTGATCCAATTGAAGGGCCAAGAGTTACTCTGAAGTAACAAAACATAGAGGAGCAACCGAAGAGAAGCTCTGAAGGAAGAGTCATAGTGGATAGTGGAGGAGGAAGAACCTTGTGAAAACCCAAAAGAGCTGTAGAAATCATTGAAAAGGCATAAATTCTAAGTAAAGGGATGACTAGAGAACTAAAGGATTGACACTCAGCAGGCGTTGGATCTTCAAGATCAATGGCTATGACTAGATCACTAAATCACAATAGGAATGATCCTTTGATATTTGCAAAGAATGGCAGTGATTAATCGTGGACTGTTGGATCATGACTAGATCAATGATCATGATTAAATAGCATATTAGTGATGAGAGGTGCCAAGGGTCAGCAGTTTAGAGGATATGTGATATTATTGATAGTGATATCAGTGATCAACATTCGCTGCATATCAATGATCGGAGGTTGGCTATCAGAGGGTGTGAAGGCAATGTAGAGGAGGCAGACCCGATGGGGATATGAATGGGAATATATAATATTTGAAATCCGTAAGTAGCAAATTTCCTTTGTGTTCCCATCTGTTTGATATTTTGATAGTTTATATAGCGCGACCTTTTATAATGCGAAAGTATGTGTTACATGATCTGATAGTCATATTGGGGTTAGAGGAGAGGAGATAGCATATATATATGACCATTGAACATGCAATGGCTTATTGCAATGATTTTTTAACCTCGGAAACTATGTGAGTTTGTTCGAGAAGGCTGAAAAGCTAAGAAACCAAAGTTTTCCTTTGTAAAAGTATTTTTCCTTTGTAAATGGCTTTTAGAAGGGAAATATATGGTTATATATATATATATATATATATATATATATATATATATATATATATATATATATATATATATATATATATATATATATTTTTATGTATTTTGATTAATTTGATCATAGTAGGTTTATTTTTGAGTTCCTATACATAAGAACTGATGATTGGGCCACTTGACCACTTATGCTCTATAGATTTATCTCCATGACAGAGTTAAATATCCTGGAACAGTTGTGAATGCATCATTGTGTTGAATGCATATTGTGGGTATGTGGGGGTTGTTAGGTTCCTATACCAATAGGTGTCATTTTTCATGATTGACTGTGAAAATGCCAAATATGTCATCCTTTCCAATGCTGCAAAGGTTCCATATTTACAAGAAAATCAAAAATTTTAAAAATGTAAAGAGGGTATGCCCTAAAAGAAAAATCAAAGGGCAAAAAGAAGAATGAATTGGCCAAGAGAAAAATAAAAGAAATGAACCCCAATCAAAAGGCTAGGAAAGTGTGCTAGCTCAAATGTCACTACTATTTCATTTTTGAAGAATTTCAAATCATGCAATCAGTAATTTTGTCATAGTTAAGGGAAGGCCAAACAGCTTAATCTTCACCTCTCTAGGTTTAAATTTCTTGTTTTAGAGATAGAGAATGAAAATATGTCCAAACTATTTAATCTTGGCAGATCACTAGATAGGTAGAGAAACAATGGTGCTCAACTGCTTAATCTGAGCCCCTGGAAGAGATAAGGATAGATTTAGATGGGAGGGTAGCCAAAAGAAAAGAAGAAAATCAGGGTTTGCTAGTCCAAGTGCACCCAAGAAGAAAGAAGAAAAAATGTTAGGCAAAGTAGGTAGGGTAGGCAGTTTGGATGTTGCAAAATGAAGACTTGTGATAAATTTTGTCTCTCAAAGTGTTGAATTTACTTCTATCACAAGTGCAAAGCAGTTTCCCTTGGAGCGGCTCAAGCGAGGCATGTCTAACTCCCTTTCACTACCCCTCAAAGTTTCTTACTAACACCCCTTGAGGATTTTGGGATCTCCCCAATTAGTCCTGTTTTCACATCATTCTTGTGAAATTCCAAGTTAATTTTTGGCTTTTCTCAATGAAAGAAGCCACATCTCTTGTGTAAAATCACTCCTTCAGATTCCATTCAATTCCTATGTCTAATTTTTAGTTCACAAACTTAGACTTTTCCCCTTACCCTTTCACTTCGCAAATTCATATTAATTTCTAACTTTATTATATAAATCCCCCTTTATTTCCCTCCCCGTATTAACAATATAATAAAAATCCCCCATAAATATGTATCCCCGCCTTGGTTGAAATATAACCATAAACTATGTTTTTCTGGAATTACCTAGTTTATTTGAAACTTAGTAAGAACCCTCCCTGATGCATTTTGACCTCCTCCGATCCGATATCGCACCACTTGACCCCCTCTGATGCAATATCGCAAGTCGCAATTGCAAGTGTTGGTCCGCCTCTATATTCATTTCCCCAATGACCTCCTCCGATGTGATATCTCAAATCACAAATCGCATCATCGCTTCATCACATTGCCGCTTTACCGCAAATCTTCACTTTATCGCAAATCTTCACTTTACCGCAAATCATCGCTTTATCACAAATCGCAGCATTCCCGCATCGCCGCTTTATCACATCGCGCATATGTATGTGAAGGCTCCAAACTCCTTTGTCCTTCCTCAACCCGATATTGCGATTCCCGATGCGATATCGCAATCCCATATATCGCATTCCCACATCGCTTATCGCATTATCGCTCAATGTTAAGCCTTCCTCCCATTCCATCCCTGATGTGATCCCCCGATGCGATATCACTATCGCATATCGCAAAGTCACCCCTTATGCGATATCGCATTCGCTTATCGCATATCGCATATATGTAAAGGCCCCTAGCCCATTGCCCTTCGCTGATGTGATATTGCGATCTCTCCTCAGCCATTCGATCTGCCATTCCATGATCCAACGGCCCAAATTCATCCATTTCTATTTTATCTACAATAATCACTCCCATCCTTCAAATCAAGAAACTCCCGCCTTAAGTCACTTTTTCCTATTAAAGGGGTAAAAAGCCTTTTTTCTTATGTTTTCACTTAGCGCTCCCGCGCGCTCCAGGTGCAAAGGAACCATATCGCTTCTTCAGCCATTTTGACTGCCTCAGACCAGAAAAGCTCCGGACAAGGAGCTCACAGCCTCAATCAAAGTCACCATTGTGTAGTCGTCCTTCTCCTTTTGATATTGTTCAATACCAGCGCCAAAGGACTTCCTAGCCCGTAGAAAAAGAAACAAAGAGGACACGATTACAGTCCTATTTTTCCATATAGTGGAAAGCAAGGGCGGTTTAGCAGAAAACGAGTATCAATGGAAGAATTAAAAGCCACATCAGAGGAACATTAAAGAGGATCCCAACAAGTCAAAGTGTATCAGTGGAGAATTAAAAGCTATTAAAAGCTAAATCAGATCAAAATTAATGAAAATCGAAGCCGACTAAGAGAAGCGATTCAGAAATCAAGGAATAGTTATTACAGACAGACAACACAGAGCTACAAAGGACACTTATAAGCTAAACGTTGAAGGACCTGCCACCAGCGCTGCATAAGCTAGATATTTTTACTTTACTTTTAGATTACGTTAGGTTTAAACTTAGATATTTTCTCAGATATTTTATGAGACTTTGTTTGTACATATTTTGTCTTATAAATACCTCCCCGAACGATGTATTAAGGGTTGGTTGGTTGATAAAAAATCATTCTGGACTGCGCTATAAATTGAGAGAACTTTTCTGAACAAAGATTGCTGGAATGTTTTGCTTATGAATTGGCTAGTTGTGGATTTGATGGCCGAAGAACATATTACAGAACTCTCGTGCTACCTCATGGATCAATAAGTGTCTCCAACTCTTTTGTTATTACTTCTATGTTTTTATATCATCTAAGTATCATATCCTAAATTGCAGAAAAGAAGAATAGCCCAAAATTTACTTTGTTGTACTCTGTGCTCAATTTCTGTGATTTTTTATGTTTTCTTCAGCACTAGCATAGGCAAGAATTCTTAATTTCTCTTATCTCCCTAGTTCTTGCACTCTGAATATAATTAAGGAATTCTTAGATTCTCCTTAGTAATATTCACTCACTTTCCCTCTGTTAGCATAATGAAAGATTCTTAATTGCCTTTCATTCCCTGACCTCATTTCATCCTAATTCCAGCTTGAAGATTGTTCCATGTTTAGCTATCCTCCTCTATAGTTCCCTCTTTACCAAAGAAAACACACCCAATAGTTCACATTCATTGACTCCATTAGCCCAATGGTCTAAACTTCTCACACTCTGCATGCCACCTCTATTTGAAAACATCATCCATCCCACCAAACTTAAAACAAAAACATGTACATCACAACTAGCCTAAAATCTCACTAAAACAAAGCTAAACTATAAAGAGAGAGCCTTCTCTGGCTGCAGGTAGGCTAGGACCTGCATCTAAAAGATTGGTTTGTGGTTACCTCGGCCGTATCCCTTAGGTGCCAGGGGACAACCTGAGTGATAATAGGGGTGATGTAGCCCTGCACCATTAGTGGTATCAGAGTAGAATTGAGGTCAATGCAGAATTACTATTAGAGTAGAAATAAGGTGGGGAAGATTTCTGTGAAAAGGAATTTGCACATAGGAAAAGGTGATGCGCTGAATGATAAAGACTACAATGGGAGATTGTTGCAGTTCTAGAAGAGGTTTGGAATAGCAGGAATAGATGATTCCTTGAAGGAAGGAGAAAGCAAGATTTCTTAATGAAATTTCTGAAGGAAAGAAGACTTGGAAACCAACCAGAAGATAATCCATTCAAAGTGCAGAAGAATGTGTGAAAGAAAATCATGCTGAGATCTTGAAGGTATGTGTTGTTTTAAATTAGGAATGTGTGTTTTTATACTAATGTACAGGTGATAGCAAAAGAAGCTGTGAGAAGAACAGGTGAGTTCTTTAAGACAGAGTAAGGAGAATACTCTGATAGAAATTTGGCAGTGAACCTAAAGAATCCAATAAGAAATTGGACAGGGAGAACAATTAAAGTGTTCCCAAGAGAGTGAGAGATTGCAGAAGCCTAGAAGGAGCAAAGGTGTTTCTCAAGAAGGGGAGGTTCTAGATAGAGGACCCATGCTTACCAAAAGACTGAGTGAGGAGAGCTTAGTGAGGTAAGATCACAGCCAGGAGGACTAGCTGTTACAGAGGCTTGTTACAACGGAGCTCATGAAGAAAGAAGAGAAGAAGATGACTACTGATAATCATAGTAGAGGTTTAGAGAGAAGCCAAAGTAAAATATATAAGAAAGATGATTCCAAAGAAAATGGCAAGAAGATGAGTTAGGAAGAAATTGACAAAGAGGTTGCTGAATTAAAAGAACAACTCAATGCATTAAGGGGAATTCTTGAGGAAAGCCAAAGACTAGGTTGGGTCTTGAGGAAGAAGCCAATAGAATTGTATGATATGAAGAGAAGGCTACAACAAAATAAAGTGAAGTGGTTGAAGGGAAAACTAAAGCGAGTTGAGTTAGAAATGGAAGAATCCAATTGTGAACTAGAAAAAGGAGAATTTCTGGGAGATAGTGAAGATGAAGACTTGAAGACTGAAACTTCAAGTAAGGTTGAAGGGTCACATGGGTTTAAATTTGACAACTTGTGTATGTTTGCAAGTGAAGGACAATTGGGTGATATTGTCATGAAGAAGGAAGAAGACCAGTAGAATCTAAATTCTGTTATGGAAAAAAGATGAGATAGATAGGGCTCATATACAACTAGAGAAAGATATCCAGAAACGAAGTCTGATCCAAACTGGATTCTCCAAGGAAGAGTTATGCCAAATCTCCCACAGTGAACTGATTATAGACTAGTTCAGTAGAGTGAACTTGTACGACATGCCACATATCATTGTTTCGATGTTTGGCTCTAAAAAATATATACAAGAAATTACAGTCTGTCTTCTTTCTGTAAATTTTGACAAAATTTCAATCCGATGCTTAGAGAGAAAGTTATGATGATTTTTCCCAAGTCGCCTGTTTGGAATGTAATTTAGGAGTTTGCAAAAATACCAACTTCCTCAGATCATATCTCCATAAATATAGCGTGAAAAGCTCTGAAATTCGGACCCGAGGTTTAGTGCGATTTCGTCTCAAATGGGTTTTTTTTCACTTCTGAAACGTTGCAGAAAAAGAGTTATAACAAAAATTCCATGATGACCTATTTGGAGTAGTGAAACCCTAGAATCCAAAGCTCTGATACGAAATGTTATGAAACTAGCTCACAAAAAGGTAGAAAAGATAGATCAATGCCTTAGAATTCAGCGTCTTTGAGGGGGTAGCCTCCTTTACATTACATAAATGAATAATTCTTGGGTGATTCAAATGACAAAACCTTCTTTCTATATATAGTAGTATAAGGTGTCATAATATAACCAAGCTGACCTAACAATAATAATATAAAGGCACAAAAATAAGAATAGATGGATTCTATGGGGCATAGTAATAACAATATGGGGACAATAAGGGCATAATAATATTAATAAGGTATACAACTGCAATATTAATGGGGGCATCATTAGTAATGTAGGAACCTAACATAGTGGTAGTAGGAGACACAAATATGCAATATTTATGCACTAATACACAGGGGGTTGTTTAAGAAAATTAATTAAGATGAAATTAATATTTCATCTCAAGAATTTAATTTAATTAATTTGGATCTAAGATCATGTAGGATACTTTTCGTTGTTTTCATTTTTATATTAAAATCATTTGACAGATAACAAAATCGAGGTTTTGTTATAGACATGGTAGGGATGAGCATATGCTGGGTTAAAGGAGCTATTTAGTTTGCTAAATGAGGTTTTCATATAGACATGAGAGTTCAAATTGGTTAAAAGAACTATTCATTTTACTTCAATAAATCAAACCAAGCAGTAATGGTTTCAATGAAGCCATTTGAAGCCTGTTTGGGATCCTTTTTTGTATTTATTTATTGACAAATTCTAATGCAGAAAGTAGTCTGAAAGTTGATAGTTTTGGTAATATATTAACAAGCTTGTGCTAATTGTAGTTACTTTTCTTTGTAGGACTAGATTAAATTATTTGTATATTATTATGTATTATTATCTTTTTGTGTGGGTCATGCTACAAGGGTGTGAAATTTAGTGAACTCCAAGGAGCTATTTTTTACTAAGTTAAAAATAGGTGTTGCATGATTATAGATTTTATAAATATTGTTCCATTATGCATTGAATATTTTTTAAACCAATGACTACATATTCAATTTCAAGGTTTTTTATAACTCCACACATAATTCTTTAAAGGGTGATAGCTTAATGGAACATCACTTTCCTTGTAAGTAGGATATTGTTTGTTCTATCCCACTACGCCCTAACATGAATTAACGAGTGTTATTATATTTTACTTCTAAATTAAATATCTTTTATATTGATTTATTTCAATGGTGACATATTTTCCTAGATTCATTGTTTTATATTGTCTCTAAAGAGACAAATGTGATATTGTATTCCTTTTAAATACATTTTTTTTATTGTCTCTAGAGAGACAATAGCTAATATTAAAGACTTATTATCTCTATAAAGACAATATGTCTTTAATCCCAACTATTGTCTCTTGAGAGACAAAAACGAAATTGTCCCCCAAGAGACAGTAATGTTTGTGTTATATATTGTATTGATAGAGACAAATTTTTAAGACAATAATATGATACACCCACCTAAAGATAATATTTAAGATGATAATTTTTTTTGGTCTCAAATTAGGATAATTTACCAAAAACTGTCTGAAATAATACCCTAAACACCCCTCATTTTTAGTAGTGTGACACTGAATCATATAGGTTGGTGCTCCTTTCCAAATTAACTTCATCATTCTCTTAGAAGATATAATTTTACTATGGGGTGGTCGAAATACAAATAATTTGTACCTTTGTCCTTGCCATTTGAAATTAAGAAAGTGATTTTGATGATTAGCAAAATAGGTGCCTAATTTTTGTAGCCACCATATTCTTAAGACTACATCTACTCCTCCTTGATGCAGCATGTGAAAAGGAGATTCTAAGTTGTAGTTTTGAAGTTTTATTTCGACCTTTTGGAACTTCCCCACATTTTCAATCTGATTTCCATCTGCTACTATGAATTTCATATTCGGCATTAGATTTACAAATGGTTGAGTCTTTCTTCCAATTTCATGTCTACTAAACTATATGTACTTTTAATATCTATTAAGACCAACATATTATTATTTTTTATATGTCAATTTAATTTTAATGTTTGTAATTGGGAAGTACCTATGATAGCCACAAATCATATTTGAAATTCTTCTTCATTTTCAAAATATAGAATTTTTTACATATTTTCGTCTTCCCATTCATCTAACTCTTCACAATCTGAATCATTTTTTTCTTCATATGTACATAGGTTTTTTGTATTATTTCTTTTAATACATTTATGTTTGCGATCCCATTTTTCTCCATAATATTTATGCTTTCCTCCCTTTAGTCTTTAGACTTCTAGACTAATCTTTACATCTTCTCTTAAATGAGGTCGAAGAAATTTTAAAATTTTGGTATTTGTAGTTTGTACATGATTTTGTCTTGACTATAATTTATTAAATCTTGGTAATTAAAATTATTTCTCATTTGTTTTTAATTTACAAATTGATTTTTCCATACTTGTAATATCTTGAAGCCTAAATTCATTATCAAGGTAGGGTTTAAGTTAAATATTATATGATTGAATAAGGTATTGAATTGATAATCCATGTACTCTTGTAGCAATTGTTTCACATTCTAGAGTATCTCGTCCACACTTTTTTTGTGTTGTATCTTGGTGAGTTCTTTGAAGAATTTTTCCTCCTTGATATCGTGAATTTTTTCAATGAATTCATCTTTGAATTTATTCCAATTGGTTTTATATGTTTACTTATTCCACCACATATACTAGTTATATGTGTCATCTTAAATTTGCATGGATTCATGCTTCACGTTTTCATCATCACTATAGATGTTATGATTTGCAAAATATTCCTCTTCTTTATTTGAACCATGCCACATCATGCTTCACATTACTATCAAGTTTTGACAATTCAAAATTTACCATTGTTGATATGTGATAATTGATTAGTTTGGATATGATGGAAATTAGTTAGGAATCATCATATTATGAGGATTAGGTATACTTATTTTACGATTTGGTATGGAATATGAATATCGAGACTTGGGAATTCGAGGTGGCATTTCCAGGTTTAACAAAGAGTCTTGTTGTTTGGTAGTTACATCATTAATTGATTACATGAGATGGCTAAAATAATTCATTGCTACAATCTCATTACCAACAAGTTTCTTCTCAAATTCTTCCAATATCTTGCTAAATTCTCTCATTGTTTGGGTAACTAGTAGTGTGTTATGCTCCATCTTGAATTTATTCTTGAAGATTTACTATTATTATTATTGTTGTTATTCAGTTAACACCTAATAATTACCCTCTAGGGTTAGTTCAATTGGTGGATTCCCCACCATTAAATCACTGTTGCTTTTTAGAGGCCATGGGTCCAATTCCTTCGACCCTATGATTGAGCCTATAGGATGTGATGCCTTCAGGCAGATCTTCCTAGTGCAAATATTCTATTGACGTAGCAATCACCAATCTCTAGGTCCTTGAACCACATAGAAAAAAATGTTATGATTAATAACTAGTAACTAAAAATCCTAATATACTAAAAATTAAACTAACTTAAAAGTGTAATATATATAGTTTATTTTATTAAATATAATTTTACCTCAACTCAGTATTAGACAATATTAAAAAAACTAATAATTAAAATTTTTACTTATGGTTCATGCTCCAATTTGTTAACATCGATGGAGGGGTATTTTGTTGAAGTTTAAAAGGGGAACAATTTGTCGACATTGGTGAGGGACAAGGGAAATGATGTTGGTTGATGGAGATAAAAATATGACTAATGATAATGGTAATTGTCTAATTGATGGTTGCACGAACTGCACAAGTTGTTTTGAAATCCATAAGGAGATACTTATCTGAGTCATTCTCTGATGAGTTTTCATTGTCTGACTTTGGTGTTGAGATATCCTCTTTGGAGTAGAACCCATTTTTCTTATAGATATTTTTCTTCTAATGTGTCTAAGACTTGTTTCCAAATTTTTGATCCTCTTCCTTTTCAACCTTTTCCTTATAAGGGAATTTAAACAAGAAATTTCCAAATATTCCACAGTCAAAACACTTAAGGGAAACTTCCCTTTATATTTTCCTGATCCGCACTTTAGTTTTCTGGCTAGTTGAGCCTACTTCTGATCAGATTCACAACTGGAGTATTCTTGATGATATTTGTGATCCTTGTCGTTTTTGGATACTTTGGATGTTGCTTCCTTAGGTTCAAACATTTATATTCCTACTCTCAGCCTCTTAGGCTATGAGAGTAGCATGGAGCTGGTCAATCTTGAGATCCTTTAAATTAGCTATTCCTTCAATAGCTGAGACTTTGGCATTAAATATCATGAGAAAGATCGTAATATTTTTTGAACAATCATCTCTTCCTTGACCTCTTCAAAAATTCCTCTAATCATATTAGTTACTTCATTAATTCTGAGGAAGTACTCTGCTATATTTTCATTTTCACTCATTCTCAAGATTTCAAACCTCATTCTAAATGTTTGAATTTTTGCCTACTTAACTTTGTCATCTCCTTCATGACTTTGATTAATATTTACCCATACATCCTTAGCAGACTTACAGTGCATAAATTTTACAAGTTTTGATTGATTAAGACCAAAGAGAATGGGATTCTTGGCTTTAGCATTATTTCCGCATAATTTTTTTACCATTTGCATCAGTGGGAGGAATATCAGGGACATTGTAGTCTACTAGCACTGAAGTCCAAATATCTCCGAGAGACATAAGATATGATTCCATTATTACTTTCCAAGAGGCATATTTTATCCCATCAAAGATGATTATTCTACTTGAGTAAGCCTCTTGAATCTCTTGCCTAGACATAATTATTTATATATCTACCTTCCAATGATTAGATTATTCCTGAAGGAACTTGGCTCTGATACGAATTGTTGGAATAAGGAATTGCTAAGAGGGGGGAGTGAATAAGCAATTGTGAGATTATTTTCTTTTTCTAGTATGCTTACAATCCATTTTTGTATTCTATTACTTGTGGGAGCATTCAGTCATTAATAGAGTGAACAACAATTTTAAACATACATGTTCATACATAAATCACATGAGAAACACACATATTTGACACATTTTTCTCATGTGGAAACAAAGAGGGAAAAAGCCACCAAATTTATTGTTTGTTTATGATGTAAATTAAGAACCCACTTAATTACATATGTTTATTTGTGAGAACCCAGTCAAAGGAGGCACGGGTCCCCTTTGGTTAGAAAGCACCAACTTTCCAAGAGGCACCAACCTCTTTTGAATGCAAACTAAAAACAAAGGCATATACATTACAAGTAAAATACCAAAGTGTTTGGTTGCAGACTCAACTTCTGCTCTTTGTCTTCTATTGTTTCACTGACTCCCTTTGGTCTCATGCAACTATTATTTACTTGCTACTCACAACAACATCTCCTCAACACTCTGCCTCCTCTCTCACAAGTTTTGTGTTGCAACACACTCTATTCAACTCACACTTTTCTTTTCCACAACAACCACTCTGCTACCTTCTCTTCAACACTTCCCTCGTTTTTATCCTCATAGCACACCCACTCCTTTTTCCACACAATGACTCTGTGTGCACTCAGTGCTTAGACCTCTCTGTCTTTACACTTCGTTCTCACTCCTCAACACTTTGGAAATATGCCCAACCCCCCCATTTTCTCAATTGAAAATGATGGTTTTGTTTCACAGAGGCACATTGTGAAAGGTTGTCTCTGTTGTCTATACTTTAACTTCCCAAATGTACTTCAACATGGATCCCCATGACACTATTGTGTCTCCTTGGATGGATCTTGTCATGGTATTAAACACAGAGATAGAGCTTGGAGATTTTTACAGAACAACTACATAAATCTCCATGCTTAGAAATTAATTCTTAGGCAACTTGCACACTCGTCTAAGAGCCTATTTTTAATTTATTTCTCAATAGAGCTTGACATCTTAGGATGGATACTCTCAACTTCATTTAACACCCCCAGGCATGCATGCGTAGTAGTCGATTACTTCCTTCATTCGCACACTATCGCCTCTATTAAATGATGTCCTCGTTTCCTTGTTTTAGAGTCTTCTGCAAGTTTGGCCCTTTTCAACAATAAAATACATTGATCCTATATTCAATTCTTTAGCTTATGAATTATACATACTTTAAATTCACTGTATTTCCTCATCAGAACATGCCATATCATAAATTACATAGGAAAAATGTTACGATATTTCACTCCATGATATTCTTCATGTTATAGGTCATTTTGTCACATCTGATCAGTGGGCCTCCTAATGGGATGAATTAAAATCTTATTCCCCCTTGTCACCATCTTTCACAAAGACTTAAGCATGTACCTTTAATTTCCTTGAATTTCAACCCTAAACTGCATCATGTGAACTAGTTTGAGGACCAACGCTCCTTGTAGGCCTATTAGGGTGCGTTCACCAGTAGGTTTCTCCCCTTTGCACCCGCATTGGTTCTAGAAATCCTGGAGAATGATTGGGATTCCAGAATCTTCCCATTCTAGGAGTTTACAGAAGTTGTTTCAACTACTTACCTTGGATAAAAAATTCAGATCCTATCCTTCCCTACATTGGAGTTTTCACCACTTATCCTTTTATTCTATCCCTCCATCAAAGGTGGATCTCTTACCCTAGATTGGTAATTGGATAAGGATCCAAACTTACCTTACTTATTATATATTCCCAACATTATATGTGTTTGGGGGTTGGATTTTCGAGAGTTATTTTTCCCTTATGTTGTTTTAGTGAGTGGTTATCATCTCATGCATTTAGGGTGATGAGAAGTGCAAGTTGTGATAAGGAAAGGACAAGTCAACAACTTGGAGGAGCTCTTTTACAAGATCAACTGCTACTTATGGTTGTAATATCCTTCCATTTATATTAATGAAAATAATCCATTATTTTCCTATATGTGATGTTGTTATGTCACTTATTTCAATACCATTTTGATAGATTGAATGAAGTATTTATATGATACTGCATAGATCTCGTAGTTTCCTGGATTGTGTTGTCTACTGTGAAGGTTATAGTTTGGGAAATCATAGTTGGAATTGGAGCTTCCAAGCTAAAGGAGTGAAGTGTACGGAGGATTCTAGGTATGCCTCACTTCGTTATATATTTACTTCAAGTAAAAGTTGTTGAGAAATGGTGACACAAAATTCTAGTTTAAATTTGTCCTTGAACTTAAACTGTGAATTAAAATCGAATTCTATTCTCAAAGCAACTTGTAAATAGTTAATTAAGTTTAATTAACTTAATTAACTTAGGAATTTCAAGTTGGAAGTCTTTCTAAAGTCATGTATATGTTCTCCTTAATTTTTAGGGGTCCATTATGAGTTGTAATTAGATAACTCAGTTTATTGAGTTATGTTTAGTTAAATTAGTTCCAAACTGTTTGAGGAACTAATAGAGAGTTAACAGTCAGTTGGTGCACTAGTGCATCCACAAGTGTCACTCTAGTTAACTAAAGATTCCCTCATCATAAAGTCATACATGTTGATTCTGAGCAAGACCTAGTTGAGAATAGAGTGCAGGGACAAGGTAATATCAGTTGTATGATTTACTGAGTTGTAAATATCATGCATGAAATCAACGAAGGACCTATGTTTGGATTGTGTAGTTTTGGAAGCATGAATTACCTTTAAATATGGGCTATTGACCCTAGTAAGTGTGCAAGGAAATAGGAGCTTGGATAGTTGCAGAATTGGATAAGTGTTGGCCAAGAGCTTGCTTGTGAGATGAGAGAGTTGAACATACTTGTGCATAATTTTTCTAGTGATAACGAGCTATGTATCTTCACTCATATTTATGACATATTCAATACAAATAGTATGGTTTTGAGCATTGGATTTCCCTAGATACATCTTTTTTTATGTGCAATTTATTTATCTTCTTCTTCTTCATATTTTTTTCATCGATCTATTGGATTCCAATGGTTGAAAGTCAAAGTAGATTCTTGTCCTCTGCTTTAGCACATTACATGAGCTTGTGAACCTACAAGATTTTCTACATGGTATCAGAGCTGAGAACAATATACTAGAGGAGATTTCAAAGTTTTTAGTTCATGTTATAGGTGAAATTCAAATTTGTAATACATACTTCAAGAACAATAGATGTCATTCTATGGTTTGCGGCTTGAGTATGCCTTAGAAGGAAACACAAATTTTATAGCCTTGAGGGACAAAATGGAGGCTATGCTAGAGGATAATGGCTTGAAGGAATTCGTTGATCGAAAAATTCCTAAGCTAGTAGCATGAAATACACAAAATTTGGTCGAATGGAAGAAATTTGTGGAAAAGGCAAGGTGGATAATCCTTGAGGGAGTTCAAGATCATATTGTCTCGAGTCTCCATGGCAAGGAAACTTTGTATGCTATGTGGAAAGCATTGACAGACTTGTATCAGAATAGCAGTGACCAAAGGAAATTGGCACTGAAGGATAACTTCCAAAAATCAAAATGGAGAAAGGCAAGATGATTCCAAAATACTTGACCAAGTTCACTCAGTATTATGATGAACTTAGAAGTGTTGGAATCATGGTTACCGAGAATGATATGGTGAGTCTTGCTCTTCTAGGACTGCTAAAGAGTTGGAATAGTTATCATAGCTCTGTCAATGGTCAGGAGAAGGTACCAGATTGGGAACAACTGTACTAAGATTTGATACAGAAGGAGATTAGGAGAAAGACTAGGGATGTCTCTTCATCAAATACTGATGATGAAGAAAATTGTGCCTTGGTGATTAAGGCAAAGAAGGGAAAAGGGAAAGCTTCCCATTCCAAATAATATTCTTATCATGGAGGTAAGAAGAAAGACATGACAAAAGTTAAGTGCTTTCATTGTCATGAGCTAGGCCATTTTGCTACAAATTGTCCACTCAAGAAGTCCAAGAACAAGTCCTCACAAGGAGCAGTGGGTGAGGCTTTGGCCTCTCAATTTTAGTTGGAATTTTCCCTCATTGCATGTATGGTATCCTAAATGATGGGAAGTGTATGGTACTTAGATAGTGGAGCTTCATTCCACATTATTGGTGACAAATATTTATTCAGTGACGTGGAGGAGAAAGATTTCCAGATGCCTATCAATATGGGTGACATTGGGAAGCATGATTAGGCATGATTTCTTTTCAGACAGAGCATGGGGCTCCATTCACCTTGAATAATGTTATATATGTGCCTGAGCCGAAGAAGAACTTGGTACCCATTTCCATGCTTGAGGTTAAAGGCTATGATGTGATCTTCTTGAAAGGAAAGGCGCTCCTTCAACACATAACAACGGGTCAAGTAAAGAAGATAGGGATTCAGGTGAAGAATCTCTATAAGCTAGAGGTAGAGGAGTGTGCTTCTTTGAGCACAAAATAAGAAATGGTGTAGTGCCGAGATGTTGGTGAGTTGTGGTATAGGCAATCGGGCCAATTGCATCATGGGGCTTTGATGATATTGTAGCAGATCTCCACTGGTCTTCCCAAAGGTACGTTTGAGCAAGTTGATACATGCAAGGGATGTACTTTGGAAAAATAAACCTAGTCTTCCTTTCACGATAGAGACAGTCAAGTAGAGGCTATTCTAGAGTGAGTCCATTTATATGTGTGTGGACCATTCTCAACAACATCCATGACCAAACACGGGTATTATGTTATATTTTTTGACGACTTTTCTCGGAAATGTTGGATGCTTTTCATGCAAAAAAGGGATCAAAATTTCACAAGTTTTGTGAGTTTAAATATTGGTGGAGAAAGAGTTGGGCAAGAAGGTTAAATCTCTATAGAGTGATAATGGTGGTGGGTATGTCTCAAATGAGTTTAAGAACTTCTGTGCAACATAAGGGATTAAATGGGAGTTGACAAAATCCCATGACCCTTAGCAGAATGGGGTGGCTGAAAGGAAGAACAAAAGCATAGTAAGGAAAGTGAGGGATATGTTGCATGATTAGGGCCTACCACAACCCTTAGAAGAATGGAGTGGCCGAGAGGAAGAAAAAAAGCATGGTAAGGGAAGTGAGGGAGATGTTGCATGATTAGGGCTTACCACTTCACTTGTGCAATGAGGCATGTGACACAATGGTTTATGTTCAAAACCATAGCCCACATCGGATACTTGAGATGAAGACACCAGAGGAGGCTTATTTTGGTAAGAGGAAAGATGTTGGTCAGTTCAGGATTTTTTGGTCATCAATATATTTCCTTGTGACCAAAGATGCATGGAAGAAGCTTGAGCAAACATTAGAGTTGGGGATATTTTTGGGGTACAATGATACACCTCAAAATTATTAGGTGTACTTTCCAACCAACAATATGACAGTGGTTCGCAGGGATGCCAGATTCGATGAGGAGAAGGCCATGAAAGTTTCCCTTGAGAGGGAGATTGAGCTACACATCGATGAGGAGATTTTAACTCCTAAGGTTGAGGAGCCTCATATTGATATGGAGCAACCACATGCAGAGAACCCGAGAGTGGAGACATCCACTCAGGTAGAGTCTTTCAGAGAGGGAAGAAAGTGCACTAGAGAGGCTGAAAAATTGTTGCATGATGCATGAGAGAACATGGGATCACCCACTTCTTAGCATAGGTAGAGGAGTTCACTTGAGAGGTACACTGGGTACATGGCTCTTATGGGAAAATGTATTGTGACAGAGCCATCTTCCTTTAAGGAAGAAGTGCAACAACTAGTTTGGGTTGATGCTTTAGTGGAGGAGTATGACTCCATAGTTCGTAATAATGTTTGGGATGTGGTCCTGAGACCAGAGGACAAGTTAATGGTGAGTTCCCATTGGCTTTACAAGGTAAAGTAAGTTGCAGATGGTAGTGTGGAGAAGCATAAGGGCAGATTTGTGGCCCATGGATTTTCACATGTAGAGGGGACTGACTATGATGAGACCTTTGCTCTTGTTGCAAGGTACTCATTGATAACATTTATATTAGCACTATCAATATAGATGGATTGGAAGATACATAAGATGGATGTAAAGATGACCTTCCTTAATGGCATGCTTGAGAAAGAAGTGTACATAGAGCAACCTGAAGGTTTTGAGACCTTTGACTATGAGTCGCATGTGTGTCGGCTCAAGAGAGCCTTGTATGGGCTGAAGCAAGCACCCTGTGCTTGGTACACTAGGATAGATTTCTACTTGACCAGGCTACAAGGAGGACCTCAAAAGAGAGTTTGAGATGAAGGAAATCGGACTCATGCATTACTTTCTTGGTAGGGAGGTATGGCAGGGTGATGGGGAGTTGTTTGTGTCTCAGGGAAAATATGCCAACGAGATACTCAGGAGACTCCACATGGAGAACAATGAACCCACGGGGACTCCTTTAGTAGGTAATGAGAGGAAGGAGGATGCTACTTCAGGGGAAGTCATGGAAGCTACTGTTTACAAGAAGCTTGTCGATTCACTCATGTACTTGGTGAATACATGACCAGACATGTTCTATGTGGTTAACCAACTTCGTCAAGTGATGGTTAGGCCTACCAAGCTATATTGGAAGGCAACAAATCATGTGTTGCGATACCTCAGTGACACTTCTCAATATGGATTATGGTACAGACGGACATAGGGAGTGAAGCTTCAAGGCTTCACCAATGTAGATTGGGCAGGGAGTCCATTCGATCGGAAGAGCACATTAGGAGGAATCATTATTATTGGGTTAGTAGTCTGGATCTTTTGGGAGGCCCCCAAGATCTGAAAATTTGAAATGCCAAAAGGAAAGGAGGAGAACAAACAATAACAAAACCACAATTTTTTATTTATTTATTAAAACAAATAATACCTCTAAAGGCTGCATTGTGGTGGACACTGTCCTTTTACAAAATGCGACTTATTACTTATAGCCCTTTTTTTGTTACAATACCATAGGTAAATTATATGGGTGGGTAAATACCATGGGTTAATGAATACCATGGGTGAATGAATACCATGGGTGGATGAATACCATGGGTGGATACCACTTACAATACCATAGGTAAATTCCATGGGTGGATGAATAACATGGGTGGATGCAACAGTTTCTTGGTACAACAAGAAACAAAGATCGGTTGCACTTAGTTAGGTAGAGGCAGAGTACATGGCTGTGAGTCAGGAAACATGTGAGACCATATGGATGAAGAAGGTCCTGGCTGGTTTGTTTGGTCAACAACTGGATCTAAATGTAATTTATTGTGATAATCAAAGTTGTATCAAACTTTCTAAAAATCTATTTTTTCATGATTGGTCCAAGAATATTGATATCAGATATCATTATCTTAGCGATTGTGTATTGGGACAAATTATGTTGTTAGACTACATTCCCATAGAGGAGCAAGATGTTGAAATTTTGACAAAGGCATTACCAAGATGTAAATTCGAGTTTCATAGAGATAGGATCGGGGTAGATGATAATCCCTTTCTTGTTGAGAGGAACTATTGAGAAATGGAAACAATAAATTCTAGTTTAAATTTGTCCTTGAATTTAAATTATGAATTAAAATCAAATTCTATTCTCATAACAACTTGTAAATAGTTAATTAAGTTAAATTAACTTAATTAATTGAGTAATTTTGAGTTGGAAGTCTTTCTGAAGTCATGTACATTTTCCCCCTATGTTTTAGTGGTCTAGTGTGACTTTAATTGTGAGTTGTAATTAGATAACTCAATTTACTAAGTCATGTTCAGTTAAACTAGTTCCAAACTGTTTGAGGAACTAATAAAGAGTTGGCAATTAGTTGGTGCACTAGTGCATCCACAAGTATCACTCTAGTTAATTGAAGATTCTCTCATCAGATACTCATTCATTTCGATTATGAGAATGACCCAATTGAGACTAGTGTGAAGGGACATTGTACTACCAGTTGTATGATTTACCGAGTTTTAAATATCAAGCATGCAATCAAAGAAGGACCTATGTTTAGATTGCATAGTTTTGGAACCATGAATTCCCTTTAAATATGAGCTATTCATCCTAGGAATTACACAGTTTTGGAAGCATGAATTCCATTTAAATACAGGCTATTCATCCTGGGAATTGTGCAAGGTAATAGGAGCCTGGAGAGCTGCAAAATTGGATAAGTGTTCGCCAAGAGCTTGCTTGTGAGTTGAGAGGGTTGAGAATACTTGTACAAAATTGTTCTAGTGAGAACAAGCTTTGTATCTTCACTCATATTTTCATATATGCAATAAAAATAGTGGGGTTTCGAGGAGTGGATTTCCCTAATTGCCATTGATTTATCTTCTCCTTGTTCATATTATGTTCATCGATCTATTGGCTTCCACTGGTTGAAAATAGAAGTAGATTCTTATCCTGTGCTTTAGTACATCGCATGAGCTTGTGGACCGATAATATTTTCCACAAAATCATTGTGTTCTTTGTCTCTCTATTTTTCTAGGTTAACCATCGACTTAGGGGAGATACTTTTCTCTACAATCGTAATTATCGTATAACAAATTGGCGACCATAATGGGGAACAAAGTATTCACTTGGTGCTATCATTGTCCATTGTGTTTGATTACCTCCTTTACAGATCTTTGTTGTATTATCCAACCAAGAATAGACCAAGGAAGTGATTTCATTGAACTCTTTTTGCAATTTTTGCACTGGAAACCTCTTTCCCATGCCCAATGCACCTCCTATGCCTTTCACAAAGCATTTCATATCGCCCTGGCCCACTCTGCACTAGCGTTGCAATGCACTGGTGCCTCTTCTGCACCGACTTTGGCCCCTATTTTTGCATGAGTTTTTCCTTGGTTCATGAGCCTATTTTGGTTTACTTCCAGCTGAAATTCCCCAAGCCTTCAGTGCCTTGTGGTCTCTTTAAAGCCTCA
>Ga0115851_100011_pt1 | contig 40596 bp, 37 predicted proteins | sample InSIn2gowninarea_FD_83865 | JGI IMG/M metagenome (GOLD analysis project Ga0115851, IMG submission 83865)
ATCAGAGGATGCGTTAGCATGCTCGACTGTTAAGGCCGCCATCACCTTTAGGTGCTCGACTGTTAAGGACCTTTAGGTGCTCGACCACCGCCTTTTAGTTACTTATTTGAGACCCAATAAGTAAATTGAAGAGGGAGAGGAGAGGGAGAGGAGAGGGAGAGGAGAGGAGAGGAGAGGAACTGGAGAAGAATATCGTATACAAAGAGATATCTCATTATATATGTCATTACGCTAAGGTAAGGTGCGAAGCAGCTTTCCCTCCGGGGCAAGGTCCGGCAGGGCTTGCTTGACGTTAGGAAAGCAAGGACCCATTCTCTGGCTCGAAGAGACAGAGCCGTATTCATAAATACTCGAAGAGCTCCTTATGCCTGCTTGAGTGACTAACCCTGAAAGATGACTACATTAGTTTCACCCCAGCCCTGGGCATACTCTGCCCCGTATACCGGGCAGATGGCTTTATTGCATACCGGAAAAAGGAAAGAGGTCCATTAGGTTATTCCATTAGGTTATTCCATTAGGTTATTCCATAGAAACAAAGGTCCATTAGGTTATTCCATAGAAACAAAGGTCCATTAGGTTATTCCATAGAAACAAAGGTCCATTAGGTTATTCCATAGAAACAAAGGTCAGAGGTCAGAGTTATAGGAGTGATAGGCATGTATAAGGATGGGTGAAGGTGATCTAGCTTGGTTCGTGGTTATTGATGCAAGCATTAATGGTTCAAGTGAGTAAGCTAGCTTGGTTTGGTTCGTAGTTAGTTAGCCAAGCCATGGTTCAAGTGAGAGTAGCTGTTGTGTGTCTAAGCCAGGAAGGCTCCTTAGTGCCCCCTACGGGGATTCGAAGAGTCAAGCCATTGTCTTAGGAGGTAGGGTCAACCAATGATGTTTAGCAGCTCCAGGTGTTTGGCTAAGCCAGTTGATCCAACTTGACTTTCCTATTCTCGTGGAATATTTGTCATATTCCACTTGATTCTCTATCCCAGCTATGTATTCCCCAATAGTAGTACGAAGGGGTACGCGAACTAGCTATTATATTCCCCGAACCATGAGTAGTACGAGGGTATGTATTCCCCAGCCCCTGTGTTGGGGTGTGTCCAAGCAGTCGTAGGTGTTGTCTCTGGCCCCATTGTTTCCGTTAGCCCTGGATTGATTGGTCCAGCTTGGGTGTGTCATTTCCCTCCTACTATTAATGAAACGGTTTGGGTTCGGAGACACTCTCGAGATGCTGGGTCAAGCACAGTTGAATTGGAGAAATCAGGAGATTCATACCGAAGCAGATATCTTCGCTACTCTCTTCTCACCGGGTAATGGTCATAATTGGCAATAGACGGATGGCGCTACGACCATCCATGCTTCGCAATTCATAATAGTAGGGCCACTTCGTCCCCTGCGCCGCAGCGAGAGAGGAAACAAGCAGTGAAGGTGAAACCTACGCATTATTCACTTACTCCTAACGGGGCGAGAGGCAACTCCTCGGATTGGCGCCTATGGATTGGGAATAAGGGAGGGACCAGAGGCATGTCCATTCTGTTGTCGATAGCTGTGCCAAGAGGCGGGAGGGATAGAAACATTTCGGCGCATAAGGATGAGCTTGGAGCAGTGAGGCTCTAGCATTTACGTATTAACAAGGCGGTGGCATAGATATGTGGACCAAATGTATCGACCTCCCCCATTGGTCCCGGACCCCGGGAGGATTGGGACTTATGGAGACACTCTGGGACGGATGCCCGTACGATAGCTAGTACGGATACTCCACTCATGCTGGTATCGCTCCAAAGATGCCATAAGATGGGATGATGCTATGCCATGTCCTAAAGCGAGATGCTGGGATACTAACACGGATGCTTAAACCCTCCATGTTCCGCAATTCATAATAGTAGGGGTTCATTCTCAAGGTTGACAGCTTAACCATTCTACCCGATAGCCTACTCTACCCCCTATTCTTATTCAAGCATCCCTGCCCCCCTCGTTGAGTTCTTAAGCCCATACCTTAGACCCCCGGCCTTTCTCCCTCCCTCATCTCCCTTGTCTCGATCATCGCCATCATCTCCTCGAATTGACTCGTAATGGCATACCGTAACATAGCAGTGAACCCATAGGTCACTCTAACTAACCAGTGGGCTTCGAGGGGAGGGCAGTTGTTTTCTCATCATCCGCCTGCCCGAATCTGCTTATTCGCTTGGACCAGCTTATCTCTCAGTCGTCCGGCCGAGGCAAGGTTTCCTATTTGATTCACGAGGTTTTCGGTTTTTGATTCACACAAGATGAGAGTGGTGAAAAGAACACACATTGGAAGGAGGGAGGTGACTATATGAGGGAATGACTAAGACGTCCGCTAGACGAGTGAGATGCAGCTCACTTACGTATATAATAGTCGGAATTTCATGAATTCTTTCTTTCATGAATTCTATGGAATGCGAAGTGAACAGATCTAAACCCATGCAATAGTTTTTATGGCCACAATCTCATCCATCTGCTCGACTACCGCTGGACCACACGGGCCATTGATACAACTCTCATCAAAAAGTTTTCTCTCTCTGCCCCATGAATGAATTAATAATAAACCCCCTAATAATCAAAAAAGAGACAAGAAAGAAAAGCACTCTATTATATATGTTTCTCCAGTCAAGGAGTAATCAAACAGGGACTAAAAGGAACATCTTGATGAAATAGAGGGTGAGAAAGCGAACTCTCGACCAAGGGGAGAGGTCCCACTTTTCATAAATAAGAGGCGATAATGAAAGAAAGCTGCTCCAACCACTGATAGATCGGCTGGTGTCGTACAATTCCAATTGTGTACTTCTCACTCCCCCAAATTCTTATATGATAGAGGCGGATCAACTATTACGTATGCAACACTGGGAACCCGCCTTCCGGTCTCAAGTCCAGGAACTATAGGAACGCCCTACTATTTATGAAACGCCCAACCACTTATATATCCCGCCCAAAGGTTATTGCGCCTCATCGATCCCAGTTGGTCGTTGCAATTAGGACCAGGGTTCGGTCATCCCACCTAGAAGGGAGCATCATCCGTACGAGAGAGTGAGGAGGGGTTCCCATTGATCCTCAAAACCCTCCTTGGACCTTAGGAAATGTCATTTTACCCCACCTTGTCCGTATTAGAGGGTTGGCTTAGAATGAACTGCAATAAGAATAAGAATAAGGGCAACGCGCTTACGACGTTAGTAATAGATGATGATAAAAGCACAACTTCAATATTTTTTAGGCACATGCGGTTGCTGGGAGGATCCGGATTTGACCCTTTTTCTTATTATTTAAGGGGAAAAGATGTTTGACCATGCACAGGAAGGAATAGTGAGGTGCCCCTTATCAGGTAGGTATACCTGGGTAACTCGAGTAGCAGATGCAGATGCAAATGGGCGAATTAAGAATCTTATTCAATAGACTGTAGCCAATCATCCTCTATGATTATTGCTGCTTGCCCCTCAGTCTGAGCAGGTGCCTTAGATCCTATTCCTTATCCTGTAAAGTCTCCTGTGGAGGAGCTGAATATGGCACTAACTGCTGAGTTTCCATTTCCTTAAGTTTCACTTATTGTACTGAGCCCTGCCGAGTATCTGTCTTAGTCTGTTCTGGCTCCTCCTGATCAGGATTCTCTGTGTTACTTCCTTACGGCCTGAGTTGGCTCAATGGAGAATTCTTCATTGGTTCGCTCCACAACCCGCACTGCAGTATCTGTTTCTGTCATTCCTTCCAAATTGATGGTATATACTGGTCGGGAAGTACAGTGGGTTTTCATGTGCTTGGCACAGCTGTGTCTTTCTCCTTTCTCACTGTAACAAACAACCTTTACCTGTTCTCGAGGAATATGGGAAGAACTATAACCCAATAAGTAAGGGTCAACAGGTAATACCTTGCTTCCTTCTGGGATGAGTATTCGTGTAAAGATAGGGTATGGGCTTGGTGAAATTGAATGGAATAAGTAATGGAGGGAAAGCAGGTCCGAGGGTGAAAGGTAAAAGTAAGCAATACAGTGGCTGGTCCAACACTCACTATCTAAGGGTCTGGTCCTCAATCAAACACTATGCGTAAGGGTCTGGTCCTCCATCCTACACTAGCGTAACGTAAGGGGGTTTTCACCTGAGGTCTGGGGCTTTCTTGGTCCTATGCTCGGGTTTAAGGTAAAAGCGGTAAAAGTGAAAAGGTAAGGGTAGGTGGTTGCTGGTCCTACAATGTCCTAGGGTATTAACGTATATAGAGTACAATAAGTAGCTGCCCCTAAGGAACCGTAATTCAGGCAGTGGGTGACGGAGATTGTGTGAAGGTGTTGTAGCTGGTCCTAAATTTTCGTATTCACGTATACAAGAAGGTATATGCCCCAAAGTCGTATTCACGTATACAAGAAGTCTATGCCCCATATGCCCCTAAGTAACGTAGGTAATTCAGGCATTGGGTGACGGATAACATAGGAGTGTATCTCCCTCCCCTCCTCTGGCCCTGTAACGAGGTGTTGCTAGCTAACCTAACCTCACCTCACCTAACTAAACAGATTGGGGGAATGCCTTTCTCGTCCCGGTTAAATAACCAAGGGTAAGGTAAACAATAATTGGACGCATGTGGTATGTGACCAACCCCCAAATAAGTAACTAAGGGTAAAAAGAAAGGTTCTACGTGTCCTTCCCTTCTGGGATGAGGATTCGCAGGATAGGTAGGGTAGCTTGGTGAAAGGTGAATTCCATCATTAATGGAGGGACAGCAGTTACGACGGTTCAAATAAAAGGTAAGCAATAAAGTAGGTGTCTGGTCCAACAATAGCTCCAGGGTCTGGTCCTCCATCCAACACCATCAACCAATAGCGTAAGTATAGGTCCAACGGTTGAAAGCAAAAGTAAGCAATACAGTGGCTTACTGACTGATAATGTGGTTGGTGTGCCTTACATACAAGAAAGTGCTGGTTGCTTTTTTATTCATGTGGTCCATGTTTGCTAGCGGGCGATCAATAATAGATAAAGCTGGATCGACGGTCAATGAGCAAGATCGACGAGTCGGGATTCCCATAGTCAAGGTAGGTGGATCGATTCGGGTTGGGTGGAATTAGAAAACCAGTCTTTATTCTTTTCCTTTCCTTTGGGGTTGGAGTCACTTTGCCATATATATATATATAATACAAATTTGCTTTTCTTTCTCTGCCGGTTCTTCTTCCTTTGGAAGAGAATTCGGTTCCTCTTCCTCATCCTCACCTGCCTCTTCTTTTTCGCCCTCATAACCCACCCCTCGCTATGGTAAGGTTTATACCTACAACCGAGATATAAATTCCACCTGCTCCTAGGCCCACTGAGCAAGTGTTATGACGGATCAAGTTAGTTATAGACGGCCGTGTAGCCGGTGTAACGGATCAAGCCGTAGATGGCCAAGTGGGAAATTATATATCCTTCCCAATACTTCGGATCGTTAGATTGGTTCGCCTCGGCTGGGGTTTATGACCAATGGGATGGGGTACATCTTTGGGGTAACTAAACCGGAATAAAACCTACGGAGAATAGTTCCGGAAAAGCACTTAACTGATGGATGGCTCCTTCTTTCAGTCTGTACGTCACAGATAGATTCCAAATCCGTAAATGGGCTCAATTAGCTCAGCTCCTTCGTTCCTTTCCTTTCGGTCAGTTCGCTTGCTTCCTTTCTTTTGGTCAAAGCAACTACTCGACAGCAGGAAGTAGTTCTCGCTGAATCCGTTTCTATTCCCTCGAGTTCCTACTTCCGGGTATCGAGATCAGAGGCAGTCGATGGAGCAGGCACTCGAGAGCAGGCAATCGAAGAGTCCGTCCGTAGAAAGAAAGACGCTCTTCGTTCTCCCTTTGAGGGGTTGGGGGTGGGAGCCGAAGGAATAGGAAGTGCGTAGAGAGAAAGAATTAGTCGTTCCGTTTTTGGAAGGCAAGGTTAGTAAGGCTGCTCTATTGTTAACTATTTACCCACCCACCCCAATCCCCGAAGGATGGCTCACCTGAGGTAGGAGGGTGAGGAAGGAATTGGGAATAAGGCTTATTTAGAAAAGGATATAAGAAGTAAGTTTTATATAAGAAGTAAGTTTTAGGCTTTTCCTCTCCTTTAGGTGCTCGACCAAAAGCCCCCCCACCCAATAAGTAAATTGAAGAGGGCCGCCATCACCCTTTAGGGGGCTCACTATTCATATGGTGAGGAGAGGTGCGAAGCCGCTTGTCCCTCCGGGGGCAAGGCTTTTTTCTCCAGCGTTGATTAGTTCGAGAACCGATCCTTCCGAAGCCTTGTCCTACCAAGCAAGCTAGAGTTCAGGCAGGTTGAAACTTTGACCGATCAATCAATGGAAAAGAGTTCCACTAGCCAAGGATATAAGTGGCATGCTCGTAAGTAATATACAAAAGGTGATAAGGCGTAGCTGCTGGTCATTCTTTATATATGTAATTACGCTTTTTCCTTTGTCGCTTGGCTTTATTATATTTCTAGTGACCGAAATAATACAGGTAATTACTTCATTAAGGGAAGAATCTAGTTATACTTCGTACATTCAGAGCTACTTAAAGAAAGACTTGACTGGGTTATTTCTTTCTTCCCCTCAAAGAGCTATACTCAAGTAAGTGATAACCTGACCTAAGCTAGAAGGAAAGGCCCTATATTCCCCTCAAATCGCTAGCTAAAAGGTCAGGTTTTTGGGAGTTATACATTGCTAAAGGCTGTTCCCCGTTATTCGCTCTCCCGCATCAAAAAACTCTTGACCATCACAGAAGCCGGGTGACCCAGAAGTATTGAGTAGCTGCTGACCCATTCTCGCCTATGAACCCAACTTGCTTGCGAATGATGGCAACAGGTAGATGAGTGAGTAGTAGTTTGCTTTACGTCTCCCCCAGAAATATTGACCCAGAATTCAGTATTGACCCAGAAATCAGTATTGAACCAGTCCACTTTAGTAGCTGCTGACCCAGTTGGAAGGTATAGTTGATTTGAGCATCCATCTATTGCCCATCTATGAAGCAATCTAGTGTTGTTATCATCCCAAGTATCAATATTTCCAGGGTCATTTGTAAGCCAATAGACATTTCCTTCGGGTTTCCTTGGAACAGTAGATTCTGTATTTTTCAATCTGAAATTCATGCAAGAGAATCTGGATTTCATCCCAGCTTTCTCTATTTCTGGACACCTTCTCCAGCGGATCTTATTGGTGCACTATTCTCAAGCCGGGCATGGCCGCATGTTCCATCCACTTGTTTAAGAGACCAGAAGGGTCGGCCTTGCTTTCAGTAATTGAAATAGAAAGCACTAGTTATGGGTAGGACTGGGAATGGTTGCATCTAAAGAGTGATTAGATTCAAAATGAATGAGTGGAGGGCAGTAAAATGGGGTTGTTCTCAGGGCTGCCTTTCCCCCACTCCCTAAAGCTTTATTGAAATCCAACAATTGTCTGATACACAGGCCGCCCCCATACTTGAAAGCAAGCTGTGACATGCACAGGAAGAGCTTTGGTGGGCATCTGGCTACCATACATCCCGAAATAAGTCAAGTCCTACCTCAGAAACCAGTCAACGAACTTGGGGTCTGGGGCACATGGTTTTCCTTATGCAGGAAGGGATTCTGGGCATGGGTTGACCAAACAGGTACTGGTGATGTATTGCACCAAACCAATCATTGGATTCTATAGAAAACTTATAGCCCTTTCTTTGATGAATTTCGTTTGTCCGCAATTGAACTGGGACATGAAATGACCTCTTACAATTTACATTACTAATTACCATTATGGAGGATCGCTCACCTCACCCACCTGGGTTAGGTTCTCTTGCCTTTATGCTTCTCTTGTCTTTATACAAAGTATTTCTACTGGTCCTTGCCTTTATACAGATTATTTAGACTGGTCACTGTCCTTACCATTTATGATTGTTCGACCTCTTTCCTTATATATGACTTTATTGACAAATTACTTTCATCACTGCCCAAACCTATGATGTATGAGAGCTTGTCCATATATTTGATTCATTATCTAATCGAAAGAATGAAATGGAGTGAGGTGCATTGTATTATAAGATCATTACTATTTATCACTTCAAAACTGCAGGAACTTACCATTTCTCTGTTTGCAGTGCGGTATGTGTGTTCAATCTCTGAAACTTAGAAGGGATGTGTTCAGATTTGAGCATTCATTTCCACATGCAAATGTCGATAGTGCATCGTTATATAATATCATATGAATTGATCTCTGTGAATCAAGAGGAAATAAAGTTTCTTATCACACGATCTTTTCTCCATTTCAATCAAGCATGCATCGTTATATAAGCATTCATACATATTTAGTCTGCGATGGGCGGGTGTGTATGGAATTCATCATGCGAAGGGATCATACGGGAACTTCGACTGTATACGTGTCCTAGCACCTTCAATATTGATACTTCGAGTGATGGGTTAAGATTTCTACTTTGATCTTAGCTTGCTTTATGAAGTGAGGCTTGGTTTAGTAAGTCTGATCCTGTATATTCTCTTGGTCTGTACTACTGGTTATTCTTATACGATGCTACGGCCGACATTTAGACTTTGCAGGTTCCTCAGGCGTCGGAGGGCTTATGCAGAAGCTCAGGGTGCGACTGGGACTTACCTTTTTGATTCTCTTGGATAGCTTAATGTGCCTTCAATCTAAGGGTGGCTCGCTCAGGTGAGAGGTTAGTCTATTCTTTATAGCTTAATCCTGATATTCTTTCTAGCTTTATCCAATAAGAAACGAGGCAAGTGGATTAGTCAAAACGAGCATGAGTGTGACGTATATAAACACGATCACATATTTTGTCTAGTATTTGCCTTTGCCGTATGTATGAAGTTTTAAGAGTGGAGTAGCTTTCTATACGATGCTGCTAGTAGCCCTATTGACCAGTCCATACTTTCTTTCTTCTGCTGGAAAGAGTGATTACCGACAGGTAACAATGGAAAGGGAGAGCGATTCGGAAGCGGCTGGCAGGTGGTCGAGAGCGTGAAATCGTTATTCGGGTTGCTCATTAGCCGAGCCGGTTCACATAAAGATCGATCAGACTAAGGAATAGGAATCATTCATTCTTTCTGCTACTGCCCCTAAAAAAGTGAGAGGGCTACGTCCGGATCCAAATGTCCACTTCCTTTTCCACCCACTGCCCATACCGCTAAGGTCGTCTTTCTATGATTGCTAGTCAAGATGATCGTCTGAAATGACGTATATAATGATGAAATGACGTATATAATGGTAATGATCGTCAGAAATGACGTATATAATTGGAATCTCATTTATAAGAGCGTGTAGAGGGAATACCTTTATGAATGCTATGTGGATCGTTGATTTGTATAGCGTGTACGAAGGGGAGATGTGTGTGGGAGTGCTATGGGGATTTGTCAGTTCTAAAGCATATATATATATCCATCTATATCCATGGGGAGATGTGTGTAGGGAAGACCCTGTATTGGTGCTATCAGGATGGAACCACTCTATAGCATTTCTCTAGGGGATGTGCGAATGGGAAGATCATAGCCGTTATCCAAGCCCCTGATTGATGCTATGTGTGTGTGCCAGCTCTAGAGCAATTACCTAGGGGAGATGTGGATGGGGGAGATCTGTTTGATAGCCGTAATAAAGACCCTAAGAAATGCTATGTAGATGGCCCATTTCTATAGCATTTCTCTAGGCTTACACCTCTGGAGTCGCTAGGAAAGCCAGCTGATAGGGAAGGGAGAGAGAAGATATCACAGGAAGGATAGATAGATCGGGCAAGCGGCAATATATATATAGATATCAGCAGTTAGTTGCTCCCCCGACCCTTTCTCTAAGGGGTGCAGCAGCACCAAAAGAACATCCCTTCCTTAGCCAAGAAGAGCCATCCACCAGAAGCATTCAACCTTCCGCCTTCATCACCAGCCATGCCAAGTCCAACAGAAGCCAGATGCCTTGAACCTTCAGCCAACCTTCAGCCATAAGCCTAGCACATACTTGAACCTCAGCCGCCATCAACTTGAAGAACTATCGTCCGGAAAGGGAAATAACAGTACCAAGCACTAATAAAAACGAGATTAATTCGCTTACTCATTCGTTCATTCATATCCTTCAAATGGTTCAGAAGTTGGTTATGCTCTTGTAAGTTTAAGCAGCACAAGCAGTTACAGTAGCACCAGTAGATCATCCTGCAGAGCTACCAGCCTTAGTAGCCATCTAACTAAGCCAGAAAGACAGAAAGCTAGCCAAGAAGGCCTCATCACCAGCCATTATAACTATCTATCATTCTCTAGGTATGGGTAAGCCCATCCCTAGGTTCCCAGTCGGGTAGTCCCGGCCGCCCTCCTCCCGGTCGGAGATTAGAGCATTCGTAGCTTCCGGGCAAAGGTGGAGTTCCCGAGGTTAACACATCATATCGTCTCTCTGTGCCGGGTGTAGAATCATTCCATCTATTCGTAAATCCTCATCCCAATCTCCAGAAGGACCGGGTTGAACAGAAGAACCATTTCAAAGTTCGCTGTCTCAGGAGTTGGAGCATCGGCAAGAGTAGACTAATCTGATCTAGCAGAAACAGGAATACTGCCTGCCTACCCAAACAAAGCAAACTACCTACCTATATACTACCTACCTTTTTCTCTTTATACCTAATACCTACCTACCGGAGGAGCTTACCTAACCACAGATGCACAACCAAGAACCAGGCTTATTCAGGTAGGTTTCGATGCCAGTATTCCAGTTCTGGTGGTGGTTAGTCACTAGATGTAAGGAATCTTTTCCGCTAGTCGATTCAGGGAGGCACCTTATTTTCTGTTTGGGAACTATGTATTACTTCTCTGTCTGTGAACCGATAGCAGCCCATCCCCACCCATCATTGCCGAGAGCCAATAGTAGTCGATCCGGGTGTCGATGCTGGGAGGCGCAATCCAGGTGTCAATGCAATCGATCCAAGAGGTGATCCTGCTACTCTATGCTGCCAATCGATGACAGGTGCCGATCACTCGATGCAGTCGATCCCAGAGTAGATGATGAAGTCAATTCCGGTACTCAATGCTGGTACTCGATCCAGGTACTCATAAAGAGTCGATCCCGCTACTCGATTCACTCGATGCCAAGATTCTTTGCCAGGAGTTACAGTATCGCCAGTTGTCAGTCTGAGCTAGTCGGTGCAGCAATAATTTCTACTCAGTGCAGCATGGCATGATGAAGCTCTGGTCAGTGCATGAATGGAAGCTCTAGTCATCGAATCTAGACTCATGGGAACCTATACTCTGTGCATGAACCTCTATTATGGAAACTCTACCCATTGAACCTATACTTCGTGCATGAACTATACAAGCTGCCAGTCAGTGCTACAAGGTCAGTGTTCTACAACCTTCAGTTACCAGTTTTGTTAGTGCCCAGGAGGTCGTTAGTGCCCACCAGTTTCCATCCCCCGTGCCCGATAGGTGTTCGTGCCAGGTTCTACGTGACCCATAGTACGTACCCAATAGTTGTATGTGACCAGCTCTCCGTGACCAGGAGTACGTGCCTTAAGGGCAGTGCCGAGAAACAGTTCATTGACAGACGGGGGCAGTGCCATAGCAATTGCCAGTCATAGCGGGGCTGGGATCAGGGGCTTGGCTGGGATCATCTTTAGCTTTGATTGGCTTGGATACTCAACTGGGCTACTCAACTTGGATGGCTGCTGCGCTATTTAACTGCAGGGCTAATAAAATAGGGGAAAATCCACTGGTGGGGGATGGCTGCTTGGCTATTCATCTGTGGCTGCTCCGCTATTCAACTGCACTAATCGACTGCGCTAATCTCAACGGCTTGGCTCAACGGTTCGGAACAATGTAAGATTTAAGATGCGTTACTTACAATGCACCTGTTTAGACAAATGGTTTCATTCACGCTTGTCAGGGAATGCCAGGAATCGATGGGGAGTACCACCGGTTAGTGATCGATTGATTAGACAGAAGGGTGGTCCAACGGCCCATATTACTTAGGGGCGAATGAATGCTTGAGCGTTGGCAGCCTTACCGATTGATACCGAACAGGAAGGAGTTCCTACAGCTACTCACAAGGAGGGGCCTACTCACAGAGGCTACAGGTCACAGGGACTAATCCACAGGGAGAGGGAGGGGGCACACAGATACACATAGAGCTAATCGAAGGGGAATATTCGAAGGGGACTAATCCAATGGGAGGGGTCTACTCAATGGGACCTAATCCACAGAGGTTACTCACAGGGGCCTAATCAATGGCAAGGGGCCACCCCACAGACACCCTACAAGCCAGACATAAGAAGCACCCACCAGGCGGATATTTACATGGATTCGATGTGGGTAGATATGGATGATTTCGAGTTCGATGTCGATGTTGATTGGCGTTGGAAATGGCAATGGCGTTGGCGATGAACGATGGAAATGGCGTTGGCAAGGGCAGAGAAGGAAACAACCTAGTGCCCACCTGTTCTCGATTCCCCATGCCTGGAAGGAGGGGGTGATTCTATGTGCGTTAACAGTTTCTGATCACACATGCCCAGGAATTAGGTGTTCGTGCGTGAACAGTTGCAGTACTTAAACAGGAAAGGGATGTTCTACGTGCCTTGTTATTGATACCCCATTCCAGCAGGTGGTTAGAAAGTGAGGTGATTCTAAGTGTGTTATCAGTTCTCATCCCACGTCCCAGGAAGGTGGCGATTCTACGTGTGTTATCAGTTCGACGTGCACAGGATGGAAGTGGTTCTAAGTTCGTTACCAGTTCGACGTGCACAGGATGTGTGTTCGTGCCAGGTTCTACGTGAGTGATCTATACGATGTACCCAATAGCTAGTAAACGATTGGATAATGCTTACTCGAACCATCTCTGGTATAACAACACCAGGATACATAACCCTTCGAACATTGAAAAACATTTCTTCGACTCCTTGTCTATATGAAAGAAACTGATTCATCCTGCTCCTTCTCCGAAGTAGAAATCGTCGTTGAGCCAGTCAGATAACTACCTACCTGCATAGGCGTTCATGAAATCAAGGAGAAAGGAATTAGCCATCGCGAGATGGACAAGCTGGACGAGTAAGAAAGTTATGAATCCCATTCCTTACACCCATGTTATCTGCTGCAGGGTCTTTCCGTCCACCATAGATAAGAGGACTCACTGGAATAGGACTGGCCATGGGCTAGCCATTGCTCTGCATGATACTCATTATGTGGTTGCACATTCCCATTATGTACTTACTATGGGAGCCCTGCTTCATCTGCAGGATTTCACTTCCGGGTGGGTAAATAAAATGCCGAACCCTGACTGACACTTTAGGTAAAATCCACGGATCGGGGTGGAAATCGTTCAAGTTAAAAGCTTGCTTGTGCAAACTGGGAATTTCAATAGTGAAACGTGGACTATCGAGTTATCCTATTTGACCCTGGCCTTCCGATAAGTGTAAAATTAAGTACATAAAGGTAGCGCGGTCACTGAAAGAAAGGGCCCCAGAGATGGTCAATTTGGTAATGAAAGGTGGCATATAAGGGTATTGGGCAAAGTGAAAGGTGCAGGTAATTGGGTACTGGGGGCTGTAGGATAGTTTCCTCGTCCAGGGCGATCCTTCCTGTGTGACGGTGGACTGATCCATCCTGGGTGTTACTGGGGAGGCGTACGTAAAGCGAACAGAAAGGGTAATGTTCTAGGGGGCGGATCTAGAGAAAGCGAAATGAAAGCGAACAGAATACGGACTGAATGCGAACTGACTACGGATGTTTAACATAAAGCGGAAGGCAAGTCCATAGGGAAAGGTGTATAAAGGCAAGGTTGGTCAGAGGGTAAGGGTGTTTCATGGAATCGGTGATCTACCTCACACGACTTGGCTTCGGTCCCCTCCTTCTTCCTTTGTCCGCTCTGATACGGCCAGCCAGCATCATTGTAAGAATCCAATCAGTATCGGTGGTTCATTGACTTGGTGCACCTACCCACCTCACTCAAACGACTGGGCTTATTCCACCACCACTCTGTTTCGCTAAGCTTCAATCTATCTTTGATTCGGCCACAACTCCTCCATCGGTAACACTTAAAGCATGGATGTATCCTGTTAAGCATCCTGGGATTGATCCAGGGGCGTACTGGGGAATCAGGGTAATAGTACCCTACCCACGTAGCCAATAGGGAAAGCGACTACCCACATAGCCGATAGGAATTAGGTCAACCCACATAGCCGGTATGGAAAGGTTAGACCCCCATAGCCAGTCATAGCCACCGATCATAGCCACCGATCATAGCCAGTAGTTCTTGCCAGCAGTCATTGTCGGGAGTACTTGCCTTTTCTCATTGCCGGTATCATTCTACAAGCTCAGTCATCGCTAGAAGCTCTTGTCAGTGATACAAGCTCTACTTAGTGCAGCTATAACTCTGGTCAGTGCAGGAAGAAGCTCTAGTTCGTGCCCAGTAGTTCGTGCCCAGCAGTCGATCCAAGAGTCGATGCACTCAATAATAGCTGCTAGTCGATCCACGTGTCGATGCCAGTCATAGCTGGGCTTGGCTACTCGGATACTAGACTTCTTCTCTTGCTTTTCGGGCTTAGCTAGCTTCTCTGGCGGCTTCTCAGACAGAAGGTAGCAGATCCGGAAAAAAGAGTAGGAACTGGTGGATCTGGGTAAAGTGGCGGAATAACAATCGGATCAGGTTCCATCTGCTCGAGACGGGAAGCACCCCAGCCCGCGGGTACGTATTGAGAGGCCACCCGTTCAGACTCCTCTATATCATTTCGCAACGCCCACTTGAATTAGTCAATTTCCCATCTCGATGGACCAGGTTCATTCACATTCTAACTCGCTATCATCCGGAGACGCCAGGTTATCACTCGTGAAATTCCCATCTCTCTGACCGAATGGACCAGGTTCACAAGTTGGTCCAAACCGTGCGTGCAGCAGCACCAAAAGAGGCCAGGCACTACGCCGAATAGGCCGCATAGCAGAGCTCTGCTCAGGTTAAGGTAAGGTCCTGTCCTTCTTTATTGATAAGGGAGGGAAGGGTAGGTTTTGAGCTCATCTCTTGCTTGCCGGTAAGGTTCTGGCCTTTTCTTTATTCCCCTAAAAGCAATCCCAGGTGGTACGCCTGGTAGGGTAGGCATGCTCGTAAGTAATATGCATTTGCTATGCTGCTGATAATTCTTTATATATGTAATTACGCTTCAGCAGTCGCTTACTTATTTCTTTGGTCGAGCGACCCAAGAAGTGGGAATTTAAGAAAGCAAAGTGGGCGTTGCAAATGCTAGAGAGTGCCCATGCATAAGTATCGGAGCTATGGAGGGAAAGTACTCTACGGAGATGCGCATGTTTGGGACAGTAATAAAAGAACTTTAGATCATGTCATTTCTTTTTACAAGTGATCGGAGCTGCCGAGAGAAAGTCCTCGATCGGAGATATACTACTATATTAGAGACGGAAACAAGTATAGTGCCAGTAAGACTCTCCAACCATGGAGACTATATTATGCCCAAACGAAAGCTTGCAGTGTCATCCCGAGCTACTTTGGTAACGTACTATATTTACTCTACCTCAGTAGAAGAGGGAGCTGAAAGAGAGAGTGGCCCCTCCTCCACCGCTTCGTTATCTTCCCTCTCTCTCTCCAATGCCTTTTCTGCTGCCCAAGCGCGCTCAGCTTCTTCGAACGCTTCCGTAAAAATACACCGCCAGAGCATATCACCGTTGTATATGGCGTCTTTAGCTTCCCTATGCTTATATTCCGGAAAGTTTTCCAGAATATCATTACCTTCCCTGATTACAGGAAAGCGCCCTCACCATATGAATAGTGAGTGACTCCGTCCCTTCTTTTTTCAAAGTTGATATTAGTTTCTCTATCTGGTGGAAAGAAGGCTGCCATCCTGACTCTCCATTAGGAGTGAATTCACTCTAACGGAGTGTTGTTTCGCCGAAGGAGCGCTTCTATCAAAGTTTCTAGAGTTCAAGCGCTTCGCCGTGCCGAAACTTGATCGAAATGACATATGTAATATAGAGCAAGAGCCAATGAATTTCTCATAGAATCATGAGGCCCAGAGAAGGGGCTCTTCAGCCTGGGAAGGAAGGGGGGAGGGGGGGACCGAGACATTTCACACTCTCGGAAGGTTGGTCGGCCTGAACTTGCGGACCCTTCAAATGACGGGGGGCATACAAGGTCGTCGATGGACGAAATCTATCCAGGGGTCGATCGAGATTTCAAGGCCCGAGACCGCTACCACTTGATCCAGCCTTTCCCGAAAGAGTCTTCATCGCCGAGCCTACTCGAGATCTAGTGGACCTTCCATTATATACGCATTTTCGCTGGTCTCGAAGTCTGAATTTGGTCGATATTGAAGGCCAAGCCAAGTGATTCATCTGGAAAACCACCGCAACGGAAATTCCGCTACTAAACTCAGGCATTCCGCGAATCAAATCAGTCATTTCCCTACTGGCATTTCCAAAAAGCCGGGCTGGGCTGACCTACTATATATAGGGTTTTTTCTGGTGTGGCTGAGCTCCTATATATAGTCTTTTTTCTGGTGTGGCTTAGCTGGCCTAGCTCCTGAGCCTGCCCAATTGACTGACAAAATCTAGTCCAAGTTGGATGCAACGTATATAATATATCGAATAAATTCCCCTCCTAACACTGGAATTTTATGCAATTTTCATGCAAATTTCACCGCAACATATATAATATAGTGATGGACTTCCGCTAATGGAAGAAGGCATTTCCCTACGTGAGCCATTTCTTCATGCATAATGACATATGCCCATAGCAGCATTTTCTGGTGTCATTTCGCGAGTCATGCCATAATGACATATGCCCATACACTACGATCTGACAAAGAGAGGATGCGTAAGCAGGCCCTTTTTTTTACTTATTTGAGAGGCCAATAAGTCAAATGAAACTTGAGTTGCTCGACCATAAGCCCCCCACCCAATAAGCAAACCCAAGAGGATGCGCAAGCAGGCTCTCAATATAGGGAGAGGAGGCGGAGGTTTTCACATATTTCGATGGCGGCCTTAACAGTCGAGCGATGGCGGCCTGTTGTCGAGAGTTCGTCCCTCACCCTCACTATTTTTTACCCTCCCTGTGTTCCGTATTGGTAAGGGTCAGCGGATGTAGTAACTTGTGTTCCGTATCGTGTTGAGGGTTGAGGTTCGAGGTTCGAGGGTAGAGGTTAGAGGGTAGATAACATGGGGGGACTTAGATTATACCTCGTATTGGGACGAAAGATTATACCTCGCATTGGGACGTGATAGAAATTCAAGCTAAGCGTCGAGTGCAGCAACACTTGTATTGAGTGCATGAACTGAAACCTGGCATTGAACCTTGGCATGGAGTACCGGCATCGTCACCTGAATCGAGTGAGTACCGACATCTACACACCAGGCATTGACTCTTGGATGACTCTTGTCATCGAGTGATCGCCATCTATCTGTATCGAGTACCGGCTATCGGAGACCTTCTGTCAATGACTGTCTCCGGTCTAGTAGCGGGCGCCAAGTAGCCCAACCAAGTAGCTTAACCGAGCAGCCAAGCCCAAGTAGCTTAACCGAGCAGAGCGCAACCGAGCAACCGAGCCCGGGAGCCAAGCGAAGTAACCCAGCCAAGTAGCCCAGTCGAGTAGCAAAGCAAAGTATCCAAGCCTATAAGCTCAACCGAGCCTGGGAGCCAAGCTGAGCAGCGCGTAAGCCCAGCCTATAAGCCAAGCAGCCCTGCCCAGCAGCTCAACCGAGTAGCCCCGCCCATCTAATGAATGCATCCCGCCTAACATAAGGAGACGTGATGAAAAGGCAAAATGGATAACTGGAAGTTGTTGAACTAACTGTGTCCGTCGTGTCTCATTGGGTGTAAACATGCACTCTCCATATTGTATCGTGGATATGGGGAACTGGGCGATTCAAGAACTGTGGGGGGCGTTGAACTGCATCAGGTGTAACTGGGCTTGGTGGAAACGGCTTGAGATTCACGTCCTTAGTAGGTGGGATGACTTTTGTAGTTCGAAAGGGATAGGAGGGAGAAGATCTCAGGAGGGAGATATATATAGACGGATAGGTATCAATCGAGAGGGCAGGCCGCAAGGTCAATATAAGTTGAAGGCGGTCAGGTCGCAAGGTCGAAAGTAAGTAAAGTGGTATCAGGCATACAGCAATTGAAGGCAGGTCCCCAGGTCTTGGTGGCTCGTAAGTAAGTTCGCAAGGTCGAATTCGTCAAGATAAAGCGAAATCGTGATCGACGGAATGAGAGCAATAAGAATCATAATGTAGGTAGGCGAGCAAGCAAGCCAGGTCGGTGAGAAGCAAGCTAGCAGCCAGCAAGCAAGCGATCACGTAATGCCAGCCAGGTCGTCTATCTCGTCATACCCGTAAGGAATAGGAAGGCCGAATAAGCGAGAAGAGAAAGAAGAAGAAAGGCAGGTTGTTCTATTATATGACTTTGATTTATGAACGCGAGGATGCGCAAGCAGGCTCGACCATAAGGACCTTTAGGTGCTCGACCATAAGGGAGAGGAAGAGGATGCGTAAGCAGGCTCGACCGCTAGGGAGAGGACTTTACCTCCTAAGTTCTAGGTCCAGCAGCAGAGCCAGCAACATCACCACAGCCAGCTAGCCCAGTAGCCAGCGAGTCACTAGCCAGCCAAGCCATCTAACTAATAAGCCAAGCCAGACACCAGGCATACAAAGCCAGCAAGCCAGCTATTCCCACTAAGCCATACAGACAAAGCCAGTAATACAGTCATAAAGCCAAGCTATACTACGCCTTCCAGCTATACTACTACGCCTCAAAGAATACGTTCCAACAACACCAACCAGTTCGAACACAACCATTAGTAGCATCAGAAGCAAGGATAGAGGCAATAGTCAAGGTGGAAGCATCTGTTGAAGAACCAGCACCAATGGCAGTTTTTGAGTTTGATCCAGCAAATGATCCAGTAGTAGATCCAGAAGCAGCAGAGCCAGTAGCAGAGATAGAGATAGTGTGAAAATCAGCTTAAGCCACAATTTCAGTAGCACCATACAGTCGCAAAGCCTGCAGCATTTCTTCCTGTCCCAGAAGCAAAGGCACCGGTAGTCGATCCGGAACCCATTGACTAAGCACCAACAACAACAGAGCCAGCATCCGGGCCAGCATACCCACTAGTAGTAGTCCTAGCATCCCTTCGCTTGGTTCCTTCTATAGGATCTGCTTCTTGACCAGCGGAAGCACCGGTTGATCCAGTTGAAAAAGCAGTCGGTGAAGCATCTGTATATTTAGTAGATTCAGATCTTAGCATAGCGTGTTCTTGCTTTTGGTATATTCCCCTTGTTCCTACTTTATCACATCCCATGGTGTTCCGGGTTTTTGCACATCCTACTACCGCTATCCTTGCGTATGATACTGGGGCTGCCTCTTTGGTTGCCTTCTTCTTAGAAGATGCTACCCCTATCCCTCTAGCAGCAGTTCGAGCAGAACCAGTTTCTCTATACCCTGCGCCGGAACCAGAAGCAGAGGGGCAAGCACCAAGGCGAGCAGCACCACGTGCAGTAGTTTAATACGCAGCAGCATCCCTTCCAGCAGTTCGATAGCCAATTGATTCTTCTCCTGTTGCAGTCCCAAATCCTACAGTTCGAGTGTCATAACCCGTTGATTCATAAGCTGAAGAACCAGCCCCAGTTCGAGCGAATCCATATGTGGTTTACCAATTGGGGAAGGTGGCGAAGTAACCAATTGATCCGCCACTAGCACCCGTAGCAGTTGATCTTGTTGTTGATTCAGTAGTTCCATTTCCAGATCGATATCCAGTCGAGCAGTTGATCCAATTGATTCACCAGCATAAATGGCAGATCGAGAGCCAATTGTGGTTGCAAAGTGAACCCGGGCTTAGACACCAACACTTATGACTGGACTTGGTTAAGTACCTGTAAGGGCTAGACCAGAACCTAGGGTGTCTCATGAGCTGTCGAGCGCCTCTCCTTACCCCAAAGGTGAGCCTTCGTTGGCTATGCACCCATCAATAATGATTTGATTGAGCCGAGTTGAGAACGGGCCATCTAATTCCTTCTTGTTCCTACCTGACATACTCCGCTTGCTACCGCTTGCTGCGTGCATTGTAGTGTAAATCAACTGCTCTGTAACAGGTATGGGTAGCAATAAGCTCTGGCACTGGGGGAGAGCTCTGTGCCAGGTATGGGGTTGTGAGCCTTTCATTGAAGGGTGAAGGCCTTGGAAGTGAAGTGTTGTGATTCACCCGGCGAAGCATACTTCAAAGAAAAGCAAATCTTATGCACTGAACGAGGTAGAGTGTGAGCCTACATATATGGGCGATGTGTTCCCCCGAAGGGCATATTATCATCATTCGAGAAAGAGAGTGATTGGAGGTGTGACCTATGTGCCCTGTAAGTTAAGTAACTAGGTAGTGGCAATATATTGGGGTGAGTCCCACATCCCAAGGATCAGTTGGAGGAGTGTGCTCTACACCCCGATCATAGTTCATTCCCCCGATGAATCATAGATTCTTATAAATACTGCTATCCACTTCGGATCATGATCTATGAAGTGATGGGATTAGGAAGAGCAATTCTTGAAATCCGTAGATCATAATATTTAGGATTAGTGTGTATCCTCAATCCCGATCATAGAACACTCGATGAGAGTTCCTTCAGATCATAAGGGATGCGGAATAGTGTTTCTAACCCGATCATAATGTAATTGAGTCTGCCTGGAAGAGTGAATAACTCAATGAGAAATGATGGTAGGAAGGTACTGCCCAAATCCAAATAAGTGAAGTATGAAAATATCCTAACTAATAAGGGGTGGGGTGGAAATAGATAGCCATGCACTGAACGGGGTGATTGGAGGTGGAATGCGTGCCCCAATCAATCAGTATTCTTATGATGAATATGGCTGCGCACATCTGATCATTATTTATGAAGTTATGCGGGATGTTCATTGGAATCCATCCCCATGGGAAGTGAAGTATTGCGCTGAAGCCCCACTAATATATTCATTCATTCGGGTGAGCCCCATCCACTGATGTTTATACTGAAGCGATAGAGGGAATACAAGGGATGCTTTTATGTATGCTATTATCAAATGAATGATTTCCTGATGCAATTGATCCAATGGAGGTTGAAAGGTAAAGGATATGCATGACGTTCTCATCCATAGGCACATCAGGGGGAAAAATAGAAAGAATGGGTTGGATTGGCTCTTGACTATGCCTCTAATGAGAAAGGGTTAGGTTCAATTTACTTATTGGGTGGGGGGGCTTATGGTCGAGCCTGCTTGCGCATCCTCAAGTACTAGGGTAGAAGCTCCACTTCGGGAGGCATCCAACTCTCTTACGACAACAATGGTATCACAGAAATGGGGTAACTTGGGACAATGGCGAGAGTAATGGCCACATAGGTATCACACAGAGCACAAGGGTGGTTCATGCACAAAGACTTAATGCATTTGGATGACTCAAGTAAGGTGACATGAACCACTGGGATGGATGGGTCTGATTCTGAATCATAAACAGGAAGAAGTCTTTTAAGCTCTAGGAGATCTAATTATTGGTAGCATGGCCAGGGCTTATTTTGGAAATGGAAGGCATGTTTTCCACCCAAGGAATCAATTCTTTTATCGATAATTTGATTACTGTTAGGGTCTATATACGTAAGCTGGTCAATAGTTACTATCTTACCGTTGTGGGGGAAGCTCATGGTGCAGAAGACTGAAGAGCAAACCACCTTCATGGTGTACATCAAAATACAACCCAAGAGTAGATTCTAGTTATAGTAAAGTGGTGTTACTATAACTTCAACATCTAGGAGAACTTGTTTCCCAGTGACTTGGATGGGACAATGTACAACCCTTCTAGTTGAGATGGGCATCATAGGCACAGAGAGTTATGGTAGATGGAACAAGCTTAGCATAACCCAATTCCTCTAGACTTCGGTAGACATCACACAAGTGGATGCACCTTTGTCAATGATACACCATGACAATGATAGCATTTTTCATAGAGATTGGTATCTGGAAGGCCACAGAGGGTGGTAAGCGAGGGTGGTCAGCTTTGTCAATGTCCAAGACAATCAATCGATCGTCCGAAGGATCCACAGTGCCCAAAGCAGATAGTAGAGTATTCTTCTATGTGGGGCATGTCTGAAGCACTTCAAGGGCCGACATAGCAGTAGGGGACTGAGCTAAGTCATCTACTATATTGTAATTCTAGGTGACCTGTGCATGAGCATTAGGAAATTGAGACGAGTTCTCTTTTTTTTCATTTTGGTACTGGCTCAATACTAGGTCGAGGGATGTGTAAAGATCCACTATTGGATGAAATAGGTTCTGCGAGTTCAATTGGTTGAGTCTCAGGTGGTGTACCATATTGACGCGATCGAGTAGTGAATTTGATGTCACCTGAATCAATATAGAGGATGTTGTAAGTTCCATTTCCAGACTGGGAAGGAATGGAAGGTGGTGTGGAAGGATGGGTTTCCAGTGTGGCCACGTGTCCTTGTGTTGGGAAAGGGTTCCTCATCATAGCCGGTTGCGAAGACGAGGGTTGTTTCGACGGAGGTGGTGGCTGGGTAGGGTGCTTGGCAGCTTAAGCCGCCTCCCACATATGACACATCTCAGGTCAAAGGGGACACTCGTGAGTGTAATGACCATATACACAGCAACAAGCACAAGGTTTATTGGTTTTGAGATTATTCCCCTACTTGAGCAACAATAGGGAAATGCTTTGCCATGCTAAAGGGAGGGGGCCCACCTCTTTCTCTTAAGCTGTATTTCTCTGGCAGGGCAGGCGGACTTCTCTCTAGCTTACTGGCCGCCAGTCGTTGCCATGTCCATCGTCCATTTACGTATATAGTCCAGCCCCGTTGACTTATATAGGGAGGGATAGGATTTTGGCAATGATGAGTTGCGTATATTCTACTGTAGTAGTTGCGCATATGCGTATTGGTATCTCTATCCATACTAATCTCTTTCATGCATGAGTAAGTAGCAGTATGAGTTGAAAGCATGGGGGAGGAGCGAAGTAAGAGCGGTATGCTAGAGGCGCAGTATAAGTATGCGTTGGCGTTTTCATGCGATAGATGCATGAAGCAGCGATATAAGGCAACAAGTCAGGAGTTTTAGCATAGAGCATGATGTATTAAGGTTTTTAAGCCCTCAATAGATAGCATGAGGGAGCGATGCCCTTATTATCTAAAGATGGCTCGACTAAAAGGAGAGGAATGTAATCGCTCGACCCCCGGGAGAGGAATCGGTTCTTTGCTCCCTACTTAGATAGACAATAAAATCACCTTCCAATAAGAGCTATAAGAATAGGAAGGCCGGGGGAACAACGATCGATAAGGTTACACACTTAGACAGGTGTCGACGGTAGTGGGCACATTGGAATCTAGGTCCATCTTTTGTGGCTCCATCATTGTTTGTTCTAGACTTTGTAGCGACAGCTCCTCCAAGGGAACAGAGAGGGTGGCATCAACAACTTAACCACCACCAGCAGTAGCTTCCAGACCCTGATTAGCTCCCATTATATCCAATGATATAAGATCCTCCTCCGATATCTCTAGAGGTAGTTCCTCTACGGATACAAAGAATGTAGAATTAGCTGCAACTTCACTTTCACCAGAATTGGCTTCCAACCCTCTTTTTGCCCCCACTATATGCAATCATTTTTGCTCCTCAACTATATGCTTGAGCTTTTTTCCACTGTCCATCTCACCATTCCCAACCCGACCATATCAGCCATCAGCCTCCTTCCCAGCCTGAATTAGCCCACCTCCTTCCAATTTCCTTCGCCATTCTGTCTTGGCAAATTTCAGAAGGCAATCACTGGCAAGATGTCCATATGAGTGACAACGCGTGCACCTGAATGGTATCTCCCGTAATCCAAGTCCTGCACATAATTTCGGCAATCAATCTCTATCTCCAATGCCTCAGCCAAACCTTCACGGAGGTCGAGCTCAACTAGAATGCGAGCCACCGCCCGCGAAGTATCCACCTTAAAGTGCTCATCAACCTCTCAAACGTTCCAATACTGTTGCCAATAGCTTGAAAAACTTCCACCGACCAAAGTTCTAAAGCTAGCTTTTTCACCCAGACCGGGTGAATGGTTAGCCTCTCCGACCTAGTGTCAAAGCTAGGCGTCCATTTCTCCAAAGAGAATGTTGCTGTGCCCTCAAACCATATAATCCCAACGATTTTCCGAGCATCATCTGTAGTGCGAAAGTGAAACGCCATCCAACCTCTAACCAACCGGTGATACCCCGACTTAGACCCTAGAACATGTGTCCACACGCGCTCAATCCACTCTAATAACTTAGACTCTAAGATGAACCTTCCATAAAACCTTCCTATCAGTGATTTGCTTGACAGCTCGATCACTTGACTCATTGTCACGTCCTCCCCCAAAACGAGTTTAGGTTTCACCTTCAGCAGTTTCCGACAATTTTTCCATAAGTAAAAGGGAGAAGGAAGGTCCCGGTTAACCCAAATAAAACATTTGCAACCAATTTTTTTTTTTTGCAACCAATTTTTTTTTTTTTTTTTAGGGTCACAGACCTTGCAAGGTTGTGGTTCCATACCCTACAGGGTGCCCGATTACTTATATGACTTTTTGACACGGCCAAGTGAAAACATCGATTGAAGTGAGGCTAAGTCCAAGAATTAGGGGGTCTTAAAACCTCAGAAATGAGGATAGGTCTTCACTCCGATAAGTAAGTAAATCCTTGCTTGGAGGTCAGAAGTGCGCTTCAAACGCGCTGTAACACCACTTTCACCCTGGTGCGGGGGTTGAAGCTTGAGGGGAAAAGGCTGGGAAATAAAGAAGGCAAGTAATAGAAATCAGGCCTCTAAGCGAAAGTTAGGGTTTGAGAAGGCGCTGTAAGGCTATCTATAAAGACAAGTAAGGCTTCAGACGCTGGGTTAGGACTCGGTGACCCATCCTTTCTTAAAAGAGCAGGTAAGGCATATCATCGATTTCAATCCTCGCCTCGAGCTTCGGTCTTCTACTTATTGCTTTATCTGTTGATAGTTTGTTCATTCGGGGGTGGGCGGATATAGAGAAAAGGTAGATTGCCAGGCGGAGCAGAAGAGGATATGGACCCCGTACCGGCTCAATATAGGGTAGGGCGATATAACTAACTAACCAACCAACTAACTAACTAACCACCGGTTGAACTCCCGGTCATGTTATAGCCGGCACATCCCCTCCTATCCTATTGCCTATCGGGTTCTCCATCCTTCACTGCTGGAGCTAAGGCCTTCACTGCTTGCTGGAGCTACCATCCATTCACCCATCAGGTAGGAAAATGAAGAGGGTAGCTTTCCCTGCTACTTCCGAACAACTATAATAAGGAGGGTAATTCCATCCAGTGGGTGGGAGGTACTTCCTTCCGGTTGAGTTAACACCGGCATCGACTAGAATTCTAGATAGTTCAACTACAGCCTAACCGGGGGTGAAGCTCTACTCTGTTACTACTCAACCTCCCTCCGATCTTTCCTAAACTATGCCGGTTCAGGATTCTTTTTTATACCAACGTTAGGCAGGTCAGTGGGGTCCTAACTATAGGGTAGTGCCTTCCGAAATAAAGTGCCGTTGGGCAAGAAAGTGAGTTAGGTTCTCAGAGAATCCTCCAACTCCAGGCTAGCCTACCCTTCCTACACCCCCGGGTGATACAGGATGGCCGGGTGAAGAAGGATGGCCGGAACTACCTTTATCTTCCTGGGCGGGGTTACCTTCCCTTAACTTCTATACAACCAACCACCTCTCCTCCTGATGAACTCAATCTTGTATGGCGATAATTCCTTGCCCTCAGAAGCGCAAGCCCCTCCGGGACCTTCTATTCTATCGTCGTCTGTCGGTAAGGACTTACCTTCTTTCTATCGGGTATCGCATCAATAACGCTCTCTACTCTCCATTGAAGCGGGTCAGTATATCTTGTCTGGTGGGAACTTGGGGAACAGAATCTCTCCTATCACATATGGTGCATGAAGGGGTTTGATGTTCTTCGCTCGTGCATAGCTTAGGTTAGTGACAAGTGGGGTTGAACTTGCACGTGGACTTGCCGTACTTTGCGGGATTGGTGTACTTGGTGTACTTGGTGTACTTGATTGTTGGACTTGGCTTTCCTTCTACTGCACTTGGTTAGACTGAAGTTTGGGTTCGCTTAAGGCTTATGGATACTTATTCCTTCCCGGTTACGCGCAAGGGGCTTCTTCATTCTATCGCTCCTTCCATCTTCTTAGCTGTTCCATCCATTGTTACTACAAGATGTTCCTACATTCACGTGTTCCAACACAAGCTCCTTTTCACTTTTGATGGGTCAGTCACAAGCAGTGTTCTTGAGTTCGTGCTGGTGTTGACATGGATCTAATCTCCATATCTCTATTTTCAATGTACGAGGTCAACTTACCCAGACTTCTACTCATCTGCTTTTCACATCTACCCTCGTCATTCACACAAAGGAACCTGCAGCTTTAGGCTCCTGCATATATAGCTTTGGCCTTTATATTCATGCCGAGCTTACGGGGTTCGAAGGAAAGGGGCGGAGCTTCATCTACCTTAGACATTCATCCAATGTGTAAAACACATGAGCGCATGAGGATCAACGGGCTGAGGAAGTATGCCCACATCATGAAGCAGCCTTAGTATCCGTAGCTCTAGGGTGAGCTTGCCGAACTCTCGACAAAGGCCGCCATCGTTCATACATCTCTTTTTAGTCTCCCAGCCAAACACACATGATCATGAGGAGGACACTTTATAGGTTCTTGATGCCAACACAACTTTGAGTTGGTTGGGCTATCTACGGGCAGTCCATCAAACCAACCATGAGCTTGAGGTGAAGGGTGCGCTAGCTCTTCATCCGGGGTTCTTCTTCTTTATGAATGCTTGGTTATGATACAGCTGCCCTTTGAACTCCTTTATTCTATGTGTTGTGCTCCTACATCCCTTAGGTTACGGGTTAGAGGACAGGGACCAGCACTTGATATGATTTGACCTTTGACTTCACAAAAGGAAGGCCTCTTCTACTTCGGAATCCAAATTGGACCTCACTCACTGTCAGGTAGATTGACAGTGCTTCATCCAGGTTAGTTACCAGCTCTTGGGGGTAGTCTCGACTCGAAGATATACTCTATCTATTCTTCCCCGATATCCGGTCGATGGTCGACTCCATATCTCGGACCATCGCACACCAGCTCAAGACCCGGAGTCTTTCGTGATCGTATCCCTCTTCTCGTATGGAGGAAGGTCTTCTGCCTGCGAAGATACAGATAGCAGCAGTTCCATGGTGACCGACTGAGGGTTTCTGACCACGCCACTTATCAACTGGAGTCATGTTACTGACAGCTCTAGTCAGCACAAGGTTTATAACATAATTTGAGCAGTAAACAACTTCTGCCCAAAACTTAGTTGGTAGATCTTTGGCCTGCAGTAGACAACGAGCCATTGAAACCAAAGTCCGATTCTGTCTTTCTGCTACGGCATTCTTATTAGGTTTGTGAGGAACAGATCTCTGCCAAGCAATATGTTTACGGGGGATTTGTGTCCCTCGATCAACAAAGGGGAGAATGCCCGATCGAAGGTCCCAATTAGACCTTCTCTCGTTTGGAATAGCACCTCCGACCGGTATGTGGGCCCGGTTGCCACTAAGGGGTTGGATTTCTTTTCAATTACGCGTAATCTAAAGTCCTAAAGGCTTTCTAAGATGCATTGCGTCAAAGTCAAACTAATCTACGCTAATCTATCCTATCCTGATAAGATTTCTAGAAGAGCTATCTAAAGCTCAAGGAAGCGATAAAACAGAGGTAAAAATGAACCTATGGCTAAATGATGATGGTGGTCAAGCAGATGATATCTCATTCCCAAGGGTCCCAATGTCTCATCCTAAGAGGATTACCATCTCCAAACAGGTGCCGGCAGTAGGAACTCCTTTCAAGTATATCAAAGGGACATCAACAACTTATCAAGGCAACCGACCTTGAGACATATGATGGATAAATCATGCATCATCATTAGGAGCATAAATCAAAATTTTGATAAGAGAGCCTAAATTTCATTGAAATAACAATTTATTCTAAGTAAGCAAAAGCACAAAATGGTCTAAGACTCAAGTACTAAAAATGAAATCTATCTAAGTCAAGCAAACAAAGCAAAGTGAATGAAACAAAACCAAGTATGATACAAAGGGTGTAAGATGAAAGATTGAGCTAAGCTTTTCTTGGTGTACAGGAATTTGGAAATGAAAACCCTTGGTGGAAGACAAGTAGTATGAATTCTTTTCACCAAATCTTTCGACTAAACTAAAAAGGGGCCAACCCAAAGATGAGGGTAAGGCTTAGTCATATGCCTATAAGCTTGATTCCATATCATGACTGAATCTTCATAGGTGAATCGTCTTCGATTTATGGTTTCAATACAAACTGCCTTATCCTTAAAGCGGTTTAGCTCTACATGATCATAGGTGTCAACCACAGGATGCTCAAGTCTATTCTCACACACAGGGCTTGTGACATCAGTGCTGGCGGTACTTGTTACAATTGGTAAACCTTCCTCCAACGGGGCAGAAAATCGCCCTATCATGATGTTATGAGGGTATGACAGATTCATCCCTCTCTCTTCTTGACTGAAAGGAATTGACAAATCCCCTATCATGATGTTATTACTTCTTCGACTTTGAATAAGTGCTTCCTCCATAAGTTGATTTGGATTGATCAATCCTCTCCCTCCACTTGTCGGTTCTACCCCACCAGTTTCTTCTTCCTCAGTCATAGTCAATGGTGCTGTGTGCATAGGCTTCTGGCCCTTATCCTCCTCCTTTCTGAGCTTCTTTTCCGAAATGTCATTCCCTTTATAACTTGAGTGGTTACCTCCTACCATGTATAGACTTGAAACTTCTTGACAAGTTGACTAAAATCTCTCTTGGGGGCCTTCAGTAGCCTCTTCTACATGGCATTTGAAGAATGGTTATCTATAGATTCGAACCATTCTTTCCTCAGCATTGGGAATAGATGAATAGGACAAGTCCATTTGCAGATTGCCTCCCAATTCTGCAGACCACTTTCTAGATAATAGCATGCCATAAGCAGCAGGTATGTCAATCACTACCACATCCATCATGGTGGATATGTCGGGATAAGCTAATAAATCGGCCTTGATATCTTTCAAAGTGGGCCGTGGACTTTGATTTCCTTGGAGTCTATCCCACATACATTACCATAAGGGCGAGTGATTTCTAAGCCTAACGCCGACACTGAAGTTAAGGGCATAACATTTGTAGCTGCTCCAGAGTCTAACATACCATTATGCAAGAGTAATCCTTCCAAAATAAAGGTGATGTCAAAAGGCAGGCTTATGTCCTCCATTTATTCTCTCATAGACTGCACTATGCAAAAGAATTGGGGGATCAGATAGAAGTTATTCCTTCAAGCTTTCTTGGCAAAATTGATTCACTTTCTCATTTTGGGTAGGAAGTTTTAGTCATTCACTAAGGGGAAAAGGCATTTTGATCTTCCTAATAACTCCTTCGAGATCAATATTTAGATCTACATATTGAACTCCTTTAGGGTTGAGAGGAGTTTGGTTAGGTTTGGATAGAGTCAGAGTGTCTAATCCTAAAGTCTTATTATCTAAGGACTTAGGTTGTTGAGCCTCAATCGCTTTCTTATTTTTATAAGTTTTCCACTTATCTGGCCTAAGCTTCTCTCTAGTTTCTTCATCCATGTCACGTACCCGGCTGCCTCAGTGACCCATCGGGGCTACGGGGTTGTTGTTATATACGTAATTACGCAAACTAACTACAGATAGCCCAACGGGGGCAGTAGAGTCACTATCCTTTCCATTGAACTAATAGCCCAGGCGAAGGCATGTAGGATTTACCGAGAGTCTCGAAGATACAAGAGTAAGAGGTTGAATAAGACTTACCAAGACAACCAACCAAGCAGGCCAATGAATCTAGCTAGGAAAGGACTTACTGACCTGGTCAATTCATCTATCTATATGGAGGAAATCACTTTGATCCCGCCTAAGCCTCTAACTACGCTGCTTCACTCTAGCCAGAGTAGATGGTAAATTCAATAGTGACAAGGTGGCGTTGCCGTCCAGACCATCCATCCTATCCAGACAGACCAGCAAGCAAGAAGACCAGCCAGCAAGCCAGCGCCTTCTGCAAGCCAGAATACTTCATTCTTTCTGGGCCCCCGAGGAGTATCGGTGCTTATGGGCCATTCCTTTCCTTCTGTGAGGCCCCGGCCGGCAGCAGCCCAGCTTATCCGGGCCAGCAAGCAGGACAGGGTGGACGGAATGATTGATTGATTGAAACCGATACTGAAAACTGATATCTTCTCTCCTCGAATCACCTACAAAAACCATCCTCATTGAAACGAAGTGGTGAATCATATAATAAGAATATTATGAAATATCGCTCCTGCAACAATGAAGTGGAAGTGGTGCATCATTAGATAAGGATATGACGGAATCTCCTTCCTGCAATGACTGATCTGATATGATCATTCCTACCTCTCCTTTAGTCGAGAGTTCGGCAAGCTCACCCTATATTGCTACCAAAATGCCAGTGAATAAATCGATCTATCATTCATTCATGATCGATTTCATTACACCAGAAAATGCATATATTATATATGTCATTATGCTATTTTGATAGATCGAATTGTGAACTTCTTCCATTTCTTCCAGTCATTCATTATATATGTAATTACGCTTTAGCATCGTATGGGATCTCCGCTTATTCGATCAAAGCATAAAGCAGCCTTGAGCAATATAGAAACCCCCCAAAGTCGGAAGGTGAAAGAAGCAGGACTCGAAGGCTGGGCAACACATCTCCCCCCGTGGGCCGGACAAGATCTCCACGTCATTTTCTTTCTTCAATTGGCAAAGCATATCTGGTACAGCACAGGTAGTTCGTTCGTTCGCCCGTCCGACGGACAACCCCTCGCCAAAGTGTCTTCCTTCGTGCTTCAAATTGGTAGGTTGATAGTAATTAAGGCGGGTAGGATTGTTTATCTCATAGCTCCTACCACCTAGGGTTGGCATCATGGTGAGGTAGGTTGGATAGCGGAAAGCTTCTTATTAAACGAAATAATGAAGTGTTAAGCTTTGATCCATTCCCCTGGTGCTTGCTATGTCGCTTGATCCCCTTCGCAAGTTCCTTCCTTAGGGTGCCTCTCTATATAAATAAGAAGGCAAGATTTATAGATAGATTGATTGAACAGAATGTGGAAACCCTAAACACCGGGCACACACAAGCGCTGGAATAGGACTGAAAAGACCATTGAGACTGGATGGAGGGAGCCAATAGGGAGAAGGAACCGAGAGGAGAAGGAGTCGTTCGATGAAGCCAAACGCCGAGGCGCGTAGCGGTTGAAAGCTGCTTCATTGGGGTTGGGTGGGATCTGGATAAAGGGTGAAAAGTATATAGATCTATCCCCTGGTGTTTCAACCATCGACGACAGCAGCAAACTAACGGAATTTATGGCCGGGGAAAGACCGGACCGGCTTTGTTTAAGGATCACACACAATCGATGGACGTTCAGTGCGATTATATGGACCCCTTATGGGATGGATCTTTTCTTTATCGCTTCGGACCTCCTGAGATCGATGGGTCGAGTGCTCTCTCTCCCTGCTTGATAGGTAAGCGAGTGCTTATCTGCTATCTCTCTCTCCCCCTCTCTATCAATGGGGCGAGTGCCTAAAGGCCCGTTTCAAAGGTTGATCTGTCGAGTGCTTACGCCCCGCCCTTCGACCGATGCAACCATTCGTGTATTTTATACGTCATTCCCTAACATGATGGCCCGGTGTCAGAACCGATCATCCACCTTGAAATATGGAGAGGTAGATCCCCAATCATTCTATGCACTATATTCTCTTATCATTATTATTCATTCCGCGTTTCTCGGTAGTAAGGTGCACCAGTTAAAGAGCACCCCTTAAATATGACACTCTACCACCAAGAGTGTGTCCAGTGTGCATTTTCCCTTGCTTTACTTCCACATGATCCTACAGGCCATTAACTGGTAGGCCACTTTTCTCCTCCCATTTGTGAGAAGCCGGGGATTACAGCTCCGCGGCCTCCCCTAATGGTCTCGTGCTTCTCATACATGCTAGGCTCCCCCTTTTTCTGCCCATGTTCCCTTCATCTCTAGAATGCCTCCCGTCGCTTATGCTTCTCATGCTTATGGCTTTGCTGCTCCTGTCTTTCCCTTTGCTTTAGTGGGTGCCTTTGTCCTTGCCTTTCCTGCTGTTGGTCGTCCTGCTGCTACTGGATAAACTGCTACTCGTGCAAGTTTAGCCGGAACCAAGCGAAGGTATAAGTGGTCAATTTGATCTACACCGATCCGGGGCAAGGTAGGTGGTTACTCTCCCACTGCGAGTGAACCGATAGCTTATAGCACTAGTGGGGGTCCAGCTGTTTATGATTCTGGCGAGCTTTGCTTCTCGAACAACTAGCTTTGGAACTAGAAGGGATGCTCTTGGGAAGAAAAAGCTGGTTAGACTGGTGATGCTTGGAATTCTGCTCCTTCAATTCTGCTTCTTCAACTGATGACTCTGGAAATGCTCTTGGAAATGATGCTCGTTCAATTGGTGCTCCTTCAACTGGTGCATATGAGGCTGCTAGTTCCAGTGCTCCTTGTTTTGACGCTGGGAATGCTCTTTTTGCTTTTCTTGGGGGTGCTTCAATTGATGTTGGTTCCACTACTGGTGATGCTGGGAAGCTGGTTCATTTAGTCTGTTGGGAATAATGTTCCTTGCCCCCGGAGGGAACAAGCGGCTTCGCACCTTCAACTGATAATGCAAATGCGGATAGAACTGATCCTGGGAATAAGGCTCCTTCAATTGATGATGCAAATGCTAGAACTGCTGGTTGTGCTGCTGCTGGCAAGGCTACTGGGAGTGGTCCTACTTCTACTCTACTACTCCTACCCTTAGCTAGCCTCCTGCCACAGTCCCTTATCTTAGTCCCCACCCAGGTGATTCTCTCTTGTTGATTACTCCCAAGGTCTCTTTTTTGCCCTTGATATGGTCCCATGTCTCTATGGTATCTATCTATCTTAGCCTTTCTTAATCACATAGAAAATGTCCTACTAAAGAATAATGGAAACATATCCGTTAGTCCAGACCTCCAGACCTCCGTCTTATAAATGTCCTAGTCCTCTCTATGATGTCCATACCTACAGTCTCAGTGTCCTATGACCTATGCATGTGTCAAGACCTAGTGCTTTCGTCCAGACCTATCCTCGTAGGATACCTCTATCCTTGTATATATATAGTCCAGACCTCTCTGTTAGTCCAGGACTTATAGTACTCATAGCTCTTGTAACCTCTATTGGTGGGGATGTTCCATCAGGCCTAGTCCGTCGTGATGCTCCTGGTTGTAGTGCTATTTGTTGTGGTAATGCTGGTTATCTTTTCCAGGGAATACTTTGATCCTGGAAATGAGGCTGATTCAACTGATGATGGAAATGCTTCTAGAAATGATCCGGGAACTGGTGATGCTACTTCAACCGCTTATGGAGCTGCTTATGCTTGGGCTGGGACTTTTGATCCTGGGGTTGCTGCCTCTTCAACAGCTGCTGGAACTGAGACTGGGAAAAAGAATTATGATGTTGGTTCAACTGGTGCTTCTGGGACTGTCGGTTCAACTACTGGTAATGCTGGGGGGAATAAAGCTGCTTCAACCGCTTATAATGTGGGTTCAATAACTGGTTAGGCTGGGAATCCCGTTTTCACTGGTGCTTATAGGGCTGCTTGAAATGCCAATTGGTGCTCCTGGGAATCCAGGTTCAACTGGTGCATATGGGAATGATATAATATGTGAATCTTCTGGTTCAACCGGTGCTTATGGGAATGAAGCCAGTTATATTGCTGATGGTGGGAATGCTCTTGGGAATGATGACCCCTTTATTGACGCTGGTGAAACTGGTTCAATTTATGTTGTTTGAACTGGTGTTGCTTGAAATGATTCTGGGAATGAGATTCTAATGAATCCTGCTGACTGGTGCTGCTATAAATGCTTTGGGAGCTGATCCTGGAACTGATGCTACTTTTGCTGAGCCTGGCTCATATGGTTCTAATGAAGCTGGAGATGACACTTATTCAACTGGTGTTGATGGGGATGCCAATGAAACTGGTGCTTCTGGGGATGCAGGGAATAATGCTTCTAGAAATGATCCTGGAACTGATCCTGGGAATGAAAAAGGATGAAACTGGTGCTTCTGGGAATGATGACCCCTTTATTGACGCTGGTGAAACTGAGGAAGCTGGGACTGGTGAAACTGATGCCCCTTCAGCTGCTGATTATGCTGCTACCTATGCTACTGATGGCCCTATGCTACTGATGGCTTAGATGCTGGTCCTAGCTTTGATGCTTTTGCTCCTGTCTTTGCTACTCGTGCTATTGGATATGCTGCTGGTACTGGTACGAGTACTGAATCTACTACTGGGTTAACAGGTACTAGGTCAAGCTAAGCATCTATATATGGATATGGTCAAGATGGTGGTGGATAAGCTGCAAGTGCTGATGGATCACGAAGGTATGGCTGGCTCTCGTAGCAACCGCTTAACCATTTCAAGGGGCTTCAACTGGATCTAGAGATGGAAACCGTTATTATATATGTAATAACGCCCCGGTCTCTCTAGTTACCGAATATATGCAATTAGGTTTGTCTTTACTAAGAGAGTGAGAGAGGCCAATTAGATGAGACCCGTATCCCAACTCTGAAGTAACCAGTTTCACCAGAGTAGACAAGCTTGAGATTGAGAGTGTAAAGCCACTAGCACATGAGGTAGAGCCTAAAGTAGAAGAGATAACCACCTAAATAGTTCAATAGCCAACCTTCTCTGGAGTGTAGATCAAATATCCACTTAGACCTTAGCAACCACATTTTCTTTGGTAGAATGCATTTTCTCACCTACGTATGATGATTCATAGAGCTAGTCAAAAGACTCAATAGAATAAGAAATAAGATACTGGTACCACTCAAGGGTGATGCCAGTCAGGGTATGAGGGAAAAACTTGGCCATAACATTAGGATAGGCACTCAGCTCTTTATAGATGTTATGAAACTTACCCAGGTGTGTCTTCACATATCCAATACCACCATAAGTGGGTAAAGTATGAATGGAATGAAGTAAGATGACAACTTGGATCTCAGGGTGCAATGGGTTCCTGAAGTAGGGTTTGGTTATGTGTCCAAGTTAGGATTGGGTAGCAGTGATAGAGTTAGGTTGCTGGACTAGTGGAAGCACAGGTAGTAGATGAGGCATATAAGCAAGATGCTAGAAAAACACATGGTAGTACAGTAGTACCTGCTATGCATAAGGTGGTGACCAGTCTTCCAGTCATGAACATGAATGAGATCTCTTATCTACGTAATTTATCTACGTAATTTCATTCATGTCATTTCATGAATTATATATGTCATTTCGTGATGAATTCTTCTGGGGGAATGATGAAGGGAATCTTGAGACAGAATTCTCTATGTTGCTCCAGTTTCGAGCAACTTACATTGTATGTCCCTGCAGAACTAAGAAGGATTACAAATCGAGCAACTTACATTGAGCTCTTTCTCTCTCTATGGTAACCCACCTACATTATTTACGAGCATGTGGTAAACTCTTTACAAATTGAATTACCTTATCTTCCCCTCAAGTGCCTCACAATTACCATAGTCCCACACGTGCTATGCAAAGTATGGCTTTTCTTCCACGAAGTTGGCCTTTTGCCGGACCACACTTCCTTTCGGAGTTTCCCTCTCCCGGTGGTCGAGCCATGCTGTAGCATCCTCTCCTTTTAGTCGAGAGTTCGCTACCTCACCCTGATGTTCGTGATCCAGATCCATATTTGATAGAACAAGATCCAGAGTCTAATCCAGCAGAAGTCTACTTTCCATCAATAGCACCAATAGTAGCAGCTCCCTGGCTAGCAGTAGATCCCGCAGCATCAGTAGTGGTTTCTGCAGCAAGCAGATTCTGCAGATGTTGCCCGACCTACCCTCCCTGTTCTGCCCCTCCCCTATCCATTTGCGACAGAGCAAGTAGCGGAGGCACCTAGGCATAGGCACGGGTGAGAGAAGCAAGGGTAGCAAGGTTGATCACCTACCCAGCAGCATACCTTCTGGTTGTTCCAGTCCTAACCCCTTATCCTGTTGCTGAACTAGTTTCAGAGTCTCCAGTTCTAGGTCCAGCAGCAGAGCCAGCAACATCACCACAGCCAGCTAGCCCAGTAGCCAGCGAGTCACTAGCCAGCCAAGCCATCTAACTAATAAGCTACGTTACCCAACTCACGTACCACTTTCATCCTCACACTGTCTTTCATCGATGAACAATCCCCATTCCGACCGAGGATAAGAATAGGCAAGGCCCAAAGAAACGGAAGAAAGAGACAAGTGATAGCCCTGTAGATTACAATGGACAGTGACCGCCTATCTTATGGATCACCTCACCTAAGCTAAGTATAGTCACGACCATCAGAGACAACACAAAATCCCAAATGAGCCTATTGCTTCTCATTCAAATGAAATCAGATGACTGACTTGCTCGAGCAGCATTGGCTCCCAATATCTATTATATATGTCATTACGCTTCAAAACCTCCGGGGATTGGGGTGGGTGGGTAAATAGTGGCTATAATGGGAGGGTGAGGGTGAGCCTGTCGAACTCTCGACCTCTGGGAGAGGCAACGAACGCTCGACCACCGCCCCCACCCAATAAGCATCAAGGAAGAAAAACCTCCGCCAAGCGTACGAGAAAGGTAAAAGGAATATTAGGGAAACGAAGGCGAGTGAACCCCCCGGTAGACTAAGAGCCAGGGGTGAGCGTAGACCTGTAGTATTCCCGGCTCGTGGTAATTTCCCATCTTGTTTGTAGTCCGATAGGTGGAGTTATAGATCGAGGTGTAGGTTCTAGGTTTGGCATGCTGCTATCCTGTTTGTCTACCTGGTACTTCTTGTCAATGCGGGATAATTGTTTGGGGGGAATGCGGTAATGGTAGAATGCAGTAATGAGAGAATGCGTACTGGGCCATCCTGGGTTGTACTGGGCGGACTGACTATGGCGAACGGAAAGCGGGAATGGGTGAACAGCAAGAACAGCAATAAAAGAAAGAAAAGCATGGGTGAATTGAAAGCGGGAAAGCGGATTGAAGTAAAGCGGACTGGATACTGGTTAATACGGATTGAAGAATGCTGATAGTATTGGGCGAGGTAATGCGTTATTGGGTCCTGAAAGCGTCCTGGGCTCCCTGATTGACTGGAAGCGTAATGGGCTGGGTAATGGGACTGAATACGAACTGAATGGCGGGGGGATGCGTGTATGCGTTAATGGTAATGCGTGGGTAGAATGGCGGGATGTGGGAATATGGGATAATGCGGACTTGAGAATGCTGGGTAATCCGGGACTGGGAGAAAGCGAGAAGGGCGTATTGGGAATGGCGGGGGGATTTTTGAATGCGGGCCTGGGTAATGTGATAATGGGAGAATGCGGATTTAACATAAAGCGGACGGAAAGCGGACTGTGGATCTGGGGAACGCCTTTCTTGACAGAAGGTTCAGTTTCCCAGGTTGCATTAGATATGTTATTATACACCAGCTTATAAACTTATAAAAAGCAGGTTTTAAGTAAGCATGGTTCATTGGCTCCAAAACCTAAAAAAGGACATCCTCCAAGAATCAATAATCTATCGGTTCCAAAACATCCAATAAGGCATCGCCACCTGGCTCGACTACCGAAGACACATCTCAGGGCCAGGAAGGAGGTGGTCGTTTTTTTTGTAGCCCATTGCCAATATACAAGTATATAGCCTACTCCCATGTTTCTTTGCCAATAGCCCATAGCCCAGTTGTCGTTGCCAAACAGTCATAGCCAGTCTCATTGAAAAGAGGAGGTGGTCACGGAACCATATACCTCTGCCCTCAACCTTGACCCTACACCCTCAACCTACACCCTCGACCTACACCTAAAACTCGACGGAGGAAGGAACCCCATAGCCCTAAACTAGAAACCCTCTATATCCTCGAACCCCTCACCCTTGAACTTCTACACCTCACAAAACTGAGAATTGCCGGGAGGTCATTGCTAGCCGATAAGCCGAGAAACAATCATTGTTGATAGCCACTGATAAGGTTTGTGCACAGGTTTGTGTCCATACATTCTTGGTACTCGCTGCTGGCACTTGATTCGGGCCAGGTGTAAATGCTGCTACTCAATGCTGCTAGTTGAGCCACTCGATGTTGGTACTCGTCAATGCCAGGTTTCAATTCATGCTGCTGGTACTCCATGCCGGTACTCCATGTCAGGATTCGATGTATTCTCTTGTAGGTTTTGGAACCAATGGAGGATGCCTTCTTATTGGATGTATTCTTGTCTTTTTTGGGGATGTCTTATCATAGGTTTTGGAACCGATGCACGATGCTTACGATTCACCTGTCGAAGATAGGATCGTGTGACAGACAAGGGAGAGTCTCCCATAGTGTCAGTATGGGAAGCAATGATAGGAGCCCACTGCTAATGATTGAATGAATGATGGTATCAGAAGTTGCTGAGCCAATTGTGGTATAATAACTTATATAATGCAACCTGAAAAAATGAAACATCTTACGGGAGATTGATTCAATTTGATTCTATCAACTGAGGATTATTCTGAAGAGGCCAGTTGATTGATTGATTGGATTCTCTAAACTGATGATTCTTATTATAAAGGCGTTCCCACTGATGAATCTTACGGGAGAGCGAGTTCCAACCCGCCAATAGCTCGTACCCATCCATTCCCAGCTCACGGCCACATCAATACACATATCACGGACCCATCGAGTCGAGCGAGGGCTAAGTTCCCCATCGAGGCTAAATTACATTCCCCATCATTACCACCCATTAAGTCCGCATTCTCCCCTTCTCTCAGTCTCCCATCCACACCCCGCATCCACGCATACACGCTTTCACAGTACGCCTGCCCAGGCCACCTCACCCAAGGCGCAGCACGCACGTATTCAGTTCAATCCGCATCCACACCATCCACGCATTCAGTTCCATCCGCATTCAGTACGCGTTCAGTTCAATCCGCAACTGCCAACATATTCGGGGGTGGGTTGGCATCCTCATGAAGTTGATCTATAATGAAGTCGCAGGATGGAATCGATTGCTGGGCGGGGATACTCAACTGGGATCTAATACACCGGGCTTGGCTAATAATTGGACGATGCAATCCGATGATACAATACGCTAGGCCTACTCAACTGGGCTACTCCGCTTCGATACCCGGCTGCTCAAATTGGATTGGCTTAAGTTCTTCGCTGACGCTCAGGGATAAAGGTCCCGGAGGGGCTTGCGCTTCCTAGTGCAAGGACCCTTTAGGGGGCTCGACTGATAAGGACCTTTAGGTGCTCGACCATAAGCCCCCCCACCCAATAAGTAAATTGAAGAGGAAGGGGACTTAGTTTCAAATGAAAAGAATGGAGACTTTCACTTGGCTTTCACTCTCTATGGCCTTAGTAGGGCATGGGACTAATGGTAGTTCTTAGTGCATGTGGGGACTACAGCTACTCTACAGACTACAGCTAATAGTATTGAGTGCCAGCAGTGATCCAATGGAATAATCCGCAGGTGATCCAATGGGAGGAATAAGCAATGGGAATCCATGGGAGCTCTAATGGGAATAAGCCAATGGGAATCCATGGAAGCTCTAATCCGCTATAATCCAATGGTAGGGCCTAATCACAGGGGGCTACTCAATGGGGGGGATACTCGATGCTGTCGATCCTAGAGTTGATGCACTTGATGCTGGTAGTCTTAGTCCAGGCCACGTGGAGATGCCAAGAGTTTATCCCAGTGATTTAGAGGTTTCTTTCTCGCCTACCAAGTTTGGCGAAGGCACTAAGTTTGCTTCGAACAGATATTAGAAAACCGCCTCATTCACCTTGCCCGATGCGGACAAGCGACTACGTTGATGGCGGCCCCCTTGTCGAGAGTTCGATTCCTCACCCATATGAATCGGTGAGTCCCTACCGGGCCTCTCCTACTGTCGAGAGTTCGGCTGGCTCACCCTCACCCTTTTTTTTCATTAATGAAATTGCTCCCTTTGAGGGGACAAGAATGAAATGGATTTTCTCTTCAATGAAATAGGCTCTTTCAATTTGTTTATCTATGAGAACCCGGATGCCCTTTAGCCACTAGTTAATGCTTTTGATGCAGTCGATGCACTCGAGGTGTTGATGCAGTTGATCCCGCTACTCGATCCCGCTACCCAATGCACTCGACCCAGGATTCTTTGCCTGTCGATCATAGTCGATAGCTAGTGGTAATTGACAGCCTATTGATAGCTGATCCTTTGAAGCCGGTAATGACTGGGCTGGGATTTCTTTTCTCGCTTGATAAGACGTGTTAATAGAGTGGGGTTACGCCCAGCTAGTGGGTGGGGCAAGGAGAATATGTCCTGTTTACAACGATATGCATTTTATAGATGTGATGATGGGCGGCACTTATTTCACTTTGACTTACTTTTTTCTCATCTCCGATGGCGGCCCCCTTGTCGAGAGTTCGCTTGCTCACCCCCACCCAATAACGCGGAGGTTTGAAATATTGAGCAACGAATGAATGCATAATGACATATATAATGATATATATCTATTTGTCTACGATATTCGATCGATAGAGCGTGAATGCATATATTATATATGTAATTACGCTTTCTCGAATCCAATC
>Ga0115851_100012_pt1 | contig 40555 bp, 28 predicted proteins | sample InSIn2gowninarea_FD_83865 | JGI IMG/M metagenome (GOLD analysis project Ga0115851, IMG submission 83865)
TGGTCGAGCACCTAAAGGTGATGGCGGCCTTATCAGTCGAGCCTGCTTGCGCATTCAATTTACTTCTTTTTTTTTTGACTTATTTGAGGGGCAAATAAGTAACTAAAAGGCGGTGGTCGAGCACCTAAAGGTCCTTATCAGTCGAGCCCCCTAAAGGGTCCTTATTAGTCGAGCGTTCGTTTCAATTTACTTATTGGGTGGGGGGGCTGAGAATGCACGAAGCTCACCTAAACAAACACCTACGAACCCTTGCGCCCACCAATCCCACCAAGCTAACCTCAATACCCGTCCTTACTACCTCGCCTTACTACCTCGCCAACCCGACATCTGACACTACGACCTGGCCCACCTTCTTTACTCCCTCCCTACACCTTACATCTTGACTCCCCACCTGACCTATATCTTACCACCTTCTTTACTCCCTCCCTACACCTTACATCTTGACTTCTCACCTGACCTCTTACACCCAAGCTCACCTAACGAACTGCCTACACCTTTACTATTTCATACCTGCCGAACCTATTTACTACAAGCCGAACTACACCTTGACTGCCTACCCTTATGACACCTCACCTTCCCAAACTACCCCTGCCTTCCACAACAAGCTTAAGGGAATGACATTAGCACGAGCCGGTCAATACTACCTACGCTCACCCCTTTTTCCCGGTGGGGTTAGCTCGACTTCGTTTGACCTAGACTTTGACCTTTGATTCCCTTCATTCAGATCAATTACTATGGTTACAAGTACACGCCCTCGATCATACGCTTTATTTTGATTGATCGCTGCCGCTTGCCCCTTGATGGTTGACCGAGAATAGGTCCCCTTGCAATTACAACTCTTTAACAGGACATACGCTTCGAACCAAGAAGCATTCCTGACAAGATACAGAGCCCTGGGACCCCGACCCCGGGCCCAGCAATAGAAGAAACCGAGCGCTACGGAACGATACTGGGAGCTTAGTGATTCAGGACTATAAAAAACATTCTAGAATTTTGAACCTATTGGAAGTAAGGCCAGCAAGAAAGAAAAGGTAACGTAGAACAACTGGGCTTGGTGCTTATTGGGAATGACCCTTACTAACTGACTCAGCTAACTGACTAACCCCACACTATGTTGGCTGTTCCCCCCAACTGGGCCTCGTGGTATGTGGAACTATGGTAATTGCGCTATGGTAAGTTCTCTACTGGGGAATGGGTAGTAATTGTGCAATGTGTTTCGGGCTCAACTATGTACTTGTGCTCAGGGAATGTATTGAAGACGCCTCCTATCAGCATTGATGTCGAACCTCATCAGTGAAGTGGGCTAACTTCAGAAGATCCATTGTCCAACCCAACCCCAGCTTCGTTGCTAGTCCTCCGGTCTGCAAGTATATAAAGCAATGAACCATGAAGATATAGCAGCAGGTGAGAAGAAGATTAAGTCGCTCTGCATGCATTCTTTAGCTCGTGTATTATATATGGCAATTATGCAAAATGACTCACTGTATCATTCTGTGTAGGATAGTGTGCCTTGTGATTAGGCCCCTACCTCCCAGTGTGACCCTCCTGTTCTGTTGGGTAAGTAGTTTCTGGGTATTGTCTAATTGTGAATGGGTACTTGCATCCTGGGCCTGATGTCCTCTCGGCTGGCGTGTACCGGTGGTAATGAGGGAAAGAGCCGAGCTAAGACTAATCCAATCCATATGTATGGGGTTTCCTCCTGTGATCCAGAGGTCTGCACCTCTTTAGGTGATCCTTAGTAGCACCATTCTCTTCCCTAAATACACAACTTGAATTTAATCCATCCATCCATAGTCGAGCTAGAGAGTGTCACATTGAAGACACCACGTAGAGGTCCGAGTAGAGGTCCGATGATGAGGTTACACTAGAGCTACGATAGTGTCTACAGGATTGTTGATAAACCCCTTTGTCGAGGTCAAATCCGATAGAGGAGACTCCACTTCATTGGGAAAGAAGAATCCAAGTTCTAATTAGCTGTAGTGAACTATCCCAGTTGACATAAAGAATTTCCAAAACTTCTGAGGCTGCTAGCTGTATCGGATAGGCCAGAGGGCACGGAGTAGTAGTCCCCAGCAGTGTGAGGTGACCTATTAACAACTTCTCCATGCATGACAAGGTAGGTGCCAACTGACAAGATAGTTTCCCATTATTTGAAAAAGAGAGAGAGTGTAAGTCCTCCCCTAAGAAGTGCTAGCCGGACTTCCATAAGGTCTTAAGCCGTACTACTCACAGAGTAGAGAAGTAGTCCCACTTGTCACCATAGTTCCTAAAAAGAAAGTACCTGGCTCGCTGTGCATAAACTATACTACCGTGCCTAGGAAGTAATGCCCACCTTTCCATCTAGAGGCTTTGACGGGAGAAGGAGGCCTTACACTTGAAGAGGCCTTGAACGAGGGAGAGAGGTGAATCAGTCAGTTAGTCTGTTAGTGATGAATTCGTTAGTCAGGCAGTAGGGGGACATACAGCATGAGTCCGTGGGATATGCGTTGGTTACTTGCATGAGTACGTGGGAGATAATACTTCGGTAACTTGCTTTAGTCCGTGGGATGAGCTTACACGATAATGTTTACTTCGATGCCCATCTGATAGGCCTTGGCTATAGCGAGGAAAAAGCAATGAGCAATTCACGATAGCAATGGCGTTGGCTACGGCAGATGATACAATTTCACCTTTGTTCACCTGCCCAGTAAGTAAGAAAAGAGTTCACAGGCCGAACATACAAGAAAAGCAGTAGGCCTTAGAACAAGAGCTGCCGAACCCAACCGCACCAGCCATCGAATCAGAGCTGCCTAACAACCCACCTGCTTTCTGCTCCTAACCTTCCCTTCGGGTCAACATGAATTCGATTTATAATATGATGCACTTATCATATGATGGGCAAGACGATCGATAAATAAGTACCCGAAGGGGTCTCCCGCTTGCTTCGTTCACTAAGGAGAAGGGAAAGAAAAGATAGCATGAAGTGTATATTTCAATATTTATATCTTGATTTTCTCCATTTTTTCTTTCTAATAGTCGTTATACTACCTGAAGCAATGTTGATAGATATGTTTGGTGATATTGAATTTATTCATGAGGTTAAATCGTTCTTAAACGAATTCTTTCCCAACCAAATACTTTTCAATATAGTTCTATTAATGCTCTTTGTTGGGGTTTCAGCGGTATTTATTGTGAGAGCAATTGCTACAATTAGGGCTTTACTTAAAACCTTAAGTACGCCATTCTTCTCGGATTTATGGGTGAAAATAAGTCATAAAGCATATGGTCGGGAAGAAGTAAGTCCTGGATCAGTTAGACACCTAAGTCTTAAAAAAGGGGGCTCGATTCATACTGTTTACGTAGGCCTAGTTGGAACAATCGAAGGTGATCCTATTTCTTTCCTATCGGAACGAATAAAACCTAAGATTGGCGTCTATCAGGTAACGTTAGGCCCCATTAAAGATATCATCTTTACCCGGACTATTATTCTAGATCAATTTTCTTTACTTTTTCCTGGAGCTTCCCTGCTTGTGACGAAACAAAGGGTCAAAGGGGGCCTAATTCAATACCACGTCGGCATCAAAATACCTGATTCTCCAAGAATGAGGGTCCTTTTATCAAAAATTCGTAGAGCCTTCCCTCAGTTACAGAATAATGAGTTACTGCTCTCTAAACATATTAGATGGATACTTTTATGCAATCGCCTTATACGGGAGGATCGGGAATATCTGGTCACGAATGATTGAAAATCGGAATTGCAACTGTTATCTGGACAGAATTAGGGCTGAATCTCAAATTCTTATTATAACATAAACCTCAAAGAAATATCTATGGGCCTCCCTTGCCCTAGGTAAAATGACACTAGCTAACCAAGTGTAGAGGGTCAGGCAACGTAAAGCCCCGTAAATGCCATTTCCCGGTCATCTGGCTAACGCAACGGGGAGGCGCTTAGCACGCCTTCACCCTCTCCCAAGCCCACCAAGCCTCACCTACCTATGCGGGTGTCCCTATCCCTATTGGCTATGCGGGGTGGCCTTCTCCAGTTGGCTAGTGGAGAATATGTGGGCATTCATTCGTGTGGGAGCGCCTATTTGAGAAGATGGCTGTTGCCTGTCTGTGGGACCACACCTAAGCTATCTCGGAATAAGTTGGCTATATCAAATTGATCAATCACTATAAAGCCCAGCCTGTTCTTATGAATTCTGGCTGGCTTTAGAGCTGGCTTTCTAAATTGCTCACCCTCACTTTGGTCAAGATCGAAGGTCGAGGATCGAGATGCCCCCTCACCTTGAAATTGTGCCATTCATTCTTTTGAGCTACAATGGCAAATCGTATAATATACGTAATAACCGTAGCCATTCTAGAAGGGATTGAATAAGGCTAGAGATAAGTAAGTCAGGTATCAAGATCGATACGGATCTTAATCGATAGATTCGGATATCAATGAGTTTTCAATCAGGTATCCAGTCAGGTCACAAGTTCAGCCGGAATTGGCTCTGTCTCTATATACTTCCCTGCTTCCGTCTTTGTTTGGTTCGTCCTCGGTGGTCTTAAGAGTCACCCCTCTACCACGCACATAAGCATTGAAACAACCGTTCATTCAAGCCATCCACCCCACCCAGTGAAGAGAGGAGAAGTTCAGAGAGGAACCTGACCCCATAAGCAGCATAAAGACTGATAACCAGGGTTCGAAATAGCAACTCAAGCGGAACCTAAAGATAGAAATCCACTCGAATGCATGAAATCTGGTCAATCACTTCACTCCTTTGCCTTGGTTGTAGAGTTAGAGGTATGGGTCTGCTACTTGTGCTACTGCATCTACTGCCCTCGCTACTGAAGTCAACGCCGTGCCACTTACTTATGTATGGGCCTGTAGATCAGGTAACCAAACTATTACCCCCGCTACTTATGTGCCTCACCTAGCCCCTCTGCCCCGGCTTGCTACTTACTTTAGTGCCCGCTTCCCTCTCTCTCCCGCTACTTAGTGCCCTCTGTGAGTGTCCTGGCTCGCTTAACCGAATCCATCGCCCCTTCTATGCCCCTGAGCTCTAGCGAAGAATATGCTAGGTTGTTTCCATTGATTTGTGTGTTCCCGTGGGTGCTTTCTGTGTATCTGTAAGCCGGGCTCTATCTATCCTCTATCGCCTGCCGTGTCCAGGCCTGTATCGTCAAGGCCTCTATCGTGTTCTGGTCCTCGTGCTATGGGACCGAATTAATCAACGCTCCGTACCGTTCAGTCAGTTTAAGGGTTCCAGTACGTAGTAACCCGTTCCAGGGCATTTCGTCCCAGCTAGTAGTAACTGTGTTCTGTACCGTTCAGTGTCCCGGGGGCAGGAGGCTCCGTGGTAGCGAGAAGTCATATGTTTCCTATCGTGCCCCGCCTGGTTATTTTTACCTTTACTTAGTGGATTGCTTGCTTTTATCTACTTGCAACAACCCCGGTTTTCGGAGGGAAGGAATGATCTACCCACGCGACCCTCTCGAGCCCAACCCGAGGCCTGCCTCTGCCATCAATATCTATAGTTGGGGCTATCTGATATCTCTTCTCTCTAATAGAATGGGTGCGTCCTATTTCGACCGTTAGCCGCCTGGGACGGTAGGTAATATGTTGGCTTCTAGACCTCTTTAAACTCTATTGGGATTGGGTGCCTATTTGCACTGTACAGAGACTATTTAAACCGCAGTGAGGTACTAGCCCTGTAAGGCACTATGAGAGTCAGTAGGGTTGAAAGGCTCCCGCTAACCGCCCGCCAGTACCCCCGCCTTCCATGCTTCCACGCTTCCACGCCACGCTTTCTGGGCCATCCGCCCGCCATACACGCCATACAGTTAAAGGAGCATCCGCGCTTCCATCCACGCATTACCCATTCCGTTCTGTTCGCATTCTCAATTGACTCATTCAGTAACCATACACGCCATACATGGCATCCAGTTCAATAAATACGCCCCCCAAGTTCGCATACACGCCCCGCCTTCTTTTCAATCCACATCCATGCCATACACGCTTTCTTTTCAATCCCCAATATGCCTTCTTTTCACTTTATGTTCATTACCATTTAAAGGGGCCAACATCACATACGTACTCTTCATTCAACTATTTGCGTAAACACTAAACTACTATAATACCTAGCACTACCTACCCTTTGATTAGCTTTTAAACTAATACTGTTACTTACTTGAATTTACATTTAAGCAGAGATTGAGGATGTTATATGACTTGCCGGGGGGACCCGAAATGAGAGTACTTCAGTTGAATACGCTATGCTCTAATAAGAGAGAAGGAGCCTACCAGATTGGATTATCTCCACTTATGAGGAGTCTGCCGATGAGGCCGGCCGGGAAGGAGTGGCCCAATAAAGCGGACTACTTATTCTTTTTTTATAGGGGGGGCTACAAATGATTATACATCTGCCAATAGCGCGGACCCCTCATTCCCCTGCTCACGGCCCAATCATATCACAATATTCACGCCCCAATAAGAAAGAGGACGCAGTCCGTTATATACGCATTATACCAGTCTCCCAGCATTCCCCATTACCCATACACTTCATCCGTGCTTTCAGGTCAATCCGCAATCCCCAGTATGCCTTATGCCCGCTTTCAGGTCAATCCGCAACTGCCAAACAACTCACAGGGGAACCCTCTACCCCCCCATCCTGACAAATATAAGAATCACACACCTGCAGAGATACCAGCCGCACCTAACTCCGGGACACACCAGCGGGCAGACAACAGACATATGTCAATGGCAGAAGAGGCATTGATTTATCGGATTCTCTCAACTGATGAGTCTTATGGGAGGGGTGCACCAGCATTGATTCGATTCGATTGATTGGAAACATCCTTCAGGGGTGGGTCGCTTCGCAAGCAAGGAACTGATTAGATTCATTCACTTGATGAAACACTTCTTCTGGGGGCGGGCGGTCCAACGGACGGACAACAAAAAAAACATATTGTGAGGTGAGGCGGGACATCAGACGGACTACACCATAGTTGCGATTGGGCCCGGACACTGATTGATTTCTTGGTTTGACGGCGCACATAGATAGTTGTGGAGGTTAGGCGGTCCACCGGACAACAGCCCACGTAGTGTGAGGTTAGGCGGTTCAACGGACGGATGATGTAGCAGTGTGAGGTGCACCAAGAGAGAAAAGGTATTTGATCTGCTTGTCGGTTTCTTAAGCTGCAGGCCGGTAGATGTAAAAAAAGTGTCGTCTGCGAATTTCACTGCCTGATTTATTCACTAAAGTCATAACTGATGAGACACGGCTGGATGGATGGTGGTCCATTAGCCAATAACTTTTAGTATAGTAGCATGCTCCTGCGGGGATGGATGGGATGGTGGATAGTGCTAGGCTGGTTCGATGGCTGGTTGGGCTGAGATTGCGTGAGCGACTGTGGGAAATTAACTAGTGATAACCTGGCATTAATAGGGGTAGGGGCACCTTGGAAGTTGGAAGGAATTTTCAATTTGTGAACACAGTAATAAATTTGGTGGTTTTTTTATGGTTTGAGTACGGAGTCACAATCTTTTTATTTCCTTAGTAAAGAGCTTCGACGATAAGTGTTTTCGTGTTTTTAAGGGTTTCATTTTGATAGGTTACACTGAGGACCCGACAGGGGGCTCGACTGATAAGGAGAGGTAAGGCTCTTAGAATTTTTTCTAAAGCTAGCCAGACATAAAAAAAGCCATACAGACAGAAAGACAGATAGAAAGCCATTTCCCTTTCAGACAGACAGACGTTACCCATTTCCCATTGCCATTTCCAGCTGCATTTTCCCCCCCACCCAATAAGTAAAATAGGAGCGAGGTACTAAGTTTTTTTTCACCCTAACTTTACGTTTGTTAAATACTTGGTATAAAGTAATAGGGCAAGCATAATTACATATATAATGTATAATTACTGGGAGAACAAAGAAAGAAAGTGAAGGATCATATCTGTAGGGTTGGCTTCGCGTGAGAAGGGTTTATAATAACTTGACTGGGTAGGGACCTTACTGGGCAGGATCTTACTTACCGCCCAGCAGCATCCCCACGACGGTAAGACCCCGTGCACTTTGACTTACTAGAGTTTCGGAATGACTACCTTGCGGGTAGGTGCGAGGTAGAACTCTAAATTGACGATTCTGCTGGAGGTAGGGGGATACCCACCCCACCCGATATGAAACCAGCATCTATTTTGGTTCTCCGGTCAGCCAGAGGTTATATTTACATTCCGCCCGGATTCGTTCTAGTCATATCGTATTTCCTTTTCGGGACAAGGAGACCAGCCTATTCGGGTATCCAGGCATGGTTTATTCCTCCATCTAAGTATGGGTGTTCCTGGATCTCCGGGCTCATCATATGTATACCTACTGTTGGGCTCGCTCGTTTCTCCGCGTGCTAACTATCCCGCAGCTACCATGATAATAGCTGTACCTACTGGAATAATAAGATTTAGTCGGATCACTACCGGTCGGGTTCGATATTAAACCCAACCCATTTTGGCCTGCTGCAGGGCCCATCTCATCTTTCCGTCCACAATAGGGAGGACTAACCTCCTCACTGGAATGAATAGTCCTGGCAAAATAATAATAATCGCTGTTACACAATCCACGGGTAGTTTCCCCGTCGCCAGGGTGATACCGAAAAAAAGGATAGACAAAAGAACAAGTCGTTAGTTCCCTTCTCATTCAAATGAAATCAGATGACTGACTTGCTCTATTATATATGTCATTACGCTTCAAAACCTCCGCTGGGGATTGGGGTGGGTGGGTAAATAGTGGCAAGAATGGGAGGGTGAGGCAACGAACGCTCGACCACCGGGAGAGGGGAATCTTGAAAACCCTCCGCCAAGCAAATGAAATCAGATGAGACTGACTTGCTCGAGCAGCATTGGCTCCCAATATCTATTATATATGTCATTACGCTTCAAAACCTCCGCCCTCCTCTCGATGGCGGCCTCTCGATGGCGGCCTTATCAGTCGAGCACCTAAAGGTTAGGGTTTACTTATTGCCCCTCTCAAATAAGTAACCAAAACAGTCGAGCCTGCTTACGCATCCTCTGATGGCGGCCCTTATGGTCGAGCACCTAAAGGTCCTTAACAGTCGAGCACCTAAAGGTCCTTATGGTCGAGCACCTAAAGGTCCTCTTCAATTTACTTATTGGGTGGGGGGGCTTTTGGTCGAGCACCTAAAGGTGATGGCGGCCTTAACAGTCGAGCCTGCTTTCGCATCCTTAGATTGAGAGCCTGCTTTCGCATTCAATTTACTTATTGGGTGGGGGGGCTTATGGTCGAGCACCTAAAGGTCCTTATCAGTCGAGCACCTAAAGGTCCTCTTGGTCGAGCACCTAAAGGTTAGGGTTTACTTATTGGGTGGGGGGGTCTCGATGGCGGCCTTAACAGTCGAGCCCCTGACGGACCTTATGGTCGAGCACCTAAAGGTGATGGCGGCCTTAACAGTCGAGCCTGCTTGCGCATCCTTATCAGTCGAGCCCCCTGTCGGGTCCTTGCACTCGGAAGCGCAAGACCCTCCGGACCTTATAACAATGGGTTCGATACTAATGAAAGCTGGAACCACTAGTCCATCATATTCAATCACTACTATAAGCTCAGCTTAACTGATTAGGCATGTTACGTACTCATGGAAACACAGAGCTCTTAAACACATACCTTGTACTAATCTAACCCTAGTAACACCATAGCTAACCTTATAACTAATTATGAAGAAAGCCATAGTTGTCAAGTTACTGTACTGCTTATCTTAGGCATATAAGGTAGGGAACAACGGAAGGTAGAATAGATAGATACTACTACCATTAAGCTGGAGAGGATATGGCCTCAAGCGAAGAGATGACGGATGATAAAAGATCATCATCGAAGGCTGATCCAATCAATAATGATTCAAGGCGCGTAGCGATCCGAAAAGTCTGAAATGAGAATGTCCGATGGAAGGAAGGAGGGGAAGGAGGGGAAGGAGGGGAAGGTGGCATTCCTTCAGTGGCATTCTTTGAAGTGGGAAATTCACTAATGAAAGATGACGTTACCCATCCAACCATACCAGCAAGCAGAGTTAGCAATAACCCAGCCTGCCACCAAGTAGATCATATCAGAAAGCTATTCAAATAGAAATATGCTTCTCTTCTCTAAGTAGTGTATGGCTCTATCTCTAAGTAGTGTGCGGGCTGAACATGAAGGGGTAATGTGGGTGCATTCGTCCGTCCGGGGGAATATGGGTAACTCCTTATCTCGGGTAGGAACGATGGGTTACTTCTCTCTCGGCCGGTTAACATGTGATGGGATCCTACTCTCTCGCATATGTTGGCAACTGGGCTCAACCTCTTTCTGGTGAACCTGTCTCTCTCATATGGCGAGAACATGGGGGCCTTCTCCTTGCTCTATCGGATATGGTATCTCAATAGGGGTCCTTCTCTCTTTCGGGTATGGAGGAACAATGGTAAACAAAAGAAACAATATCATTCAGTGGTTATGCGGCCTTCCTTCTCACTCGTGTATGGTTTTCGGGGTAAGGTGAACGTTTCTTGTTTTACGGATACCTTTTCCTCTCGGCCGATGTGTGACCTCTCTATCTGTTGGTGGGTATCCAGTCAGTGATGGGGGCCTTCTCTCTCGCTTATGAAGGGGGAAACGGCATCCTGCCTCTAATAGGGAAACTTAATGAAAAGGCAATATTCAGAAAGAATCAATTGCTTTAAGTACCCTAAATGACCTGTGTTCATCCGACCCTCAAAAAAACGAGGTTTAGGTAAATGAAAAGAGTGAATTATAAGGTTTTTGGAATTCTGGACCGAGCAAACTTCTTGCCTGCCCCGATCCGGCCATCGATCGATCAATTAAATCAATCCAGGCTGTGTGGCCCCTAATTCTCCATCCTCTGTTCCTCGAATTGCATATCAGCGTATGTAACGCATCTTCATTCCTTCTAGCTTAGGTAATCACATTCCCAAGGTTCCGCCCATATCGGTGGAGTTCGAGGTTGAGGAATAGTGTCGAGGGGGAGGGTTGAAGTCTAGGTAGAGAAATAGGGTAAAGGTAAAGGGATATGTATGACTGCTGCTATGTGGTGTGGGGCTATGACTGGCACTGACCGGTTGGCAATGATGAGCTCCTGGCAATGATTGACTATTGGCTTACTTACAATGATTGGCAATTGGGAACATGGGACCTTCTCTTATCCTCTTGGCCATTGATGTGATCCTTCCTTCTCACTTCCTTCTCACGGGTCTATTTTGAAGGTTCCTCGGCTGGTAGGATGGCTATGTCGGGTGGCTATGATTGGCTATGTGGGGTGGCCCCCTCCCTGTGGTATGTCTGTCGGCAGGGTAGATAGTTTCGAGGTGTAGGTATAGGGAGGGTCAAGGTAGAGGGGGTAGAGGTAGAGGATCGAGTTCCATCGAGGTATAGTTCGAGGTATAGAGAGGGTAGAGGGATATGGTTCCGTGACCACCTCCAGGCGACTGGCTATCGACACGTGGAAATGACTGGATCGACTGCTTAATCGACTGGATCTGGATCAATGACTGGATCAACGGCTTATGCTGCTTGGGCAACTGGATCATTGGCTGCTAAGGCTAGTAGGTAGTAGCTCTCTGGCTTGGCCTGTAACGGCCGAGCTTGAATTGCTTGGTTGCTTTGCTGGGTTCGATAGGTGGACTGGGACGGGGCAAGCCTGGGACATAGCAGTGCTTTTCTGGTTCAGATACGAGTTCATGGTGTTGTCATTGGTCGTGCACTCGCTCGCTGGTGCTCTCACGTACCGGGAAGGGAACTCAACTATCATACCGGTGCTCTCACTGACCCGCTGTTTAGCTGTGCATTATATATTAGTCAAATGTCTAATGGGCTGCCGATCCCTTACTCTGTGAGTAGCTGTCCCGATGTGAATAGCAGCAGCTGTTTCCTGTGCTTTTACCATGTTGTAAGGAGTGGATGGTAGCCCGATGGTAGCACTGGTAAAGAGTAAATGGTAGTACGAATAGCTGCTTTAGTGGTTAGTAGCCGTATTTGCCCAGCTCTGTTTCATGTTTGTAAGTATTCCCTGCAATGAAAGAGTAGCTGTTAGCACCCTACTCTACCTGTCAATGTGGATGGAGGAGTGTACCTTTGTAGCTGTATGTCTGAGTGTACCTATGCTGCGGGTATTCCCTAAACAGGAGTTTCAGCGTTGCCATAGCCTATGTTCTAGCTTATTCTTCAACTGCCAATGGAACAGGACAGGATATTTTGCTGGCTTTGTTGCGGGTTAATATGCGGGTGAGGCTAGGTAAACAGGAATTGGAACGGATTCTTCTACTGTGTCTGGAACTTTCATTGATGCTAATGCGATTTCAATTGGTGCTTAAACTATTGGGTCGAAGGTCAAGGTGTAGGGCTAAGGACCAACTAAGCACTGAAACTGGTGAATATGAAACAAGGTCAATTGCTTATGCAACGGATGCTTCAACATGTGCTTCAACCGGATCTATAACTAGGATATCCGAAACCGGATCATCTGCTAGGGGTTACCTTGCTATTGACGGTGGTGGATTCGTACTTGGCTTTGTCCCTGCCTTTATCGCATAAAATGGTAAAAAACTCGAAAAAGTAAAAGTAAGCAACGAAATATGCTCGAACTTCAATTGGCTCTGCTACTGACGAAAATTGGTATTGATGAAACTGCCTTTTAAGCTGATGACTCAGATGCGCGCTTAGATGCTACTTCAATCGCTACTAGTAGGTCTCAATATCGAGCAGATGGAAGGAATTCTAGGCGAGGTGCTAGTGGATCTACTGTTCGATTTCGATCTATAACTGGAGGTGAAGCCTCTGTCCCTGCCTTTGCCCCCGCTACCTTAACCCCAGAGGTGTGCTCTCCTTCCTATGGTTCAGACTCTGCAACAAGCTATCGATCTGGCTTGGATGATGGAACAATAAGTTTTCGAATTGGAACTAAGGCGATTAGAGAGAATGGCTTGGGAATCAAGGCCAAGGAGGCGGTAGAAAGTCGAGTGTGGATCATGAGGATATACATGGGTTGGGTTTTCACTGCCAGGAAACGGCAGGGTTATCTCCATTGTTGGAGAGATTGATACCGAAAAAGGAAATAGAATGCCACTGATTGGAAAAAAATAGAATGCCTGATCTGCACTTCATACCGGAAGCTTCTAGGAACGAGTCAGAACATAACGAGTAGTAAGGTCTTATACACCTATTAGGCTTATTTAGAGTCTCCGCCTAAGCTAAGTTCTTCGGAGCGAGAGCCTCTTAGTAGCGGACGGAAAGGAGGGAGTTTGACTGGCGGGGGCTGTCACTGAGCTTAGCCTTTACGCTCTATCGGTCAGTCACAGGTAAGCCTATACGGTTGCTGGCTCTACCGGAGCTGGACCTTATGAGAGTACGGTCACAGGCTGCCTATTGTAGCAGGTCACAGGCTGTAGCCTACCAACCAGTAGTGAAGCTAAAGTCCGGAAGAGGAGAGAGTGAAGTGGTCCTTCGCTTTGCCTCTAATATCGCCAGATTGCTATCCACTTGTTTAAGTCCCATTGATTAAGAACCACTACCATCAGCAGTTGCATTTTACCCAGTCGAAGAGCTAGTTTATGTTGTTTACTAAGATACTGAAGCAGTAGATCCAGCAGCACCACCAATAGCAGCTTATACAGTAGAAGATCTAGTAGCAGTTGGTTAAGCATACCTATACCTATAAGCATACCTAGAAGCATATCCAGATCGATACCCATAACCAGTTGTTTCAGGTGGTGAAGAACGAGACCCAGATCCAGATAGTAGTTTCAGTAACATATACAGATCCAAATTCATACGCATAAGCAGTAGCATATCCAGATCGAGAGCTTAAAGCATAAGCATATTCAGTAGCAGCACCAGTATCAGTAGAGTAAGAAGCAGAGACGGGAGAGGCAGTAGCATATCCACTAGCAGCTTATCCAGTGGACTCAGCAGCATACCTATACCTAGTAGCGGTGAATGATCCGACAGTAGACTATCAGTAGTTGGTTCATCAGTTTCTTCTGTTGATCCAGTTGTTTAAGCATACCCAGATGCACCAGTACCAGCAACAGCATAAGCAACGGGAGAAGCAAAGGCGGATACTCGTGATCCATACCTTCGTGAGCATGATCCAGATCTTCCATATCGAGAGCAAGATCCAGCTAGTAATAGATATTAAGAGCCAGATGTTCTATATCGAGATTCTGACCCATATCCTTCAGACCCAAAGCCAGAAGCTAGAGAGGTATGAGTAGTTAACCCAGGTCAAGATCCAGACCCAAAGCCAGAAGCTAGAGAGGTATGAGTAGTTAACCCAGGTCAAGATCCAGATCCAAAGCCAGATAGAGAGCTTGAAGCAGATCCAGTCGGTTAAGCAGTCGATTGAGCTTTTGACTCAAACTATGCAGTTTACTAAGCACCAGTAGTAGCAGTTCCTGACCTAGCACCATGTAGGTAAGGTAGAGAGTAGAGATAGAGGTAATTGGATGGATTGAACTGAACGTATAGAGTCTCGAGCTAGAGGTGGATAGGTTAGAGTAGAGATAGGTAGAGGATAGAGGTATGAGGTTAGGGTTTGAGGACCAAGTATGATATTCCCAAGGAAAAGGTAGGAGGGAGAGGACCTTTCTAGCTAGCTTCCCTTGCTACCCATGCACAATTGTTGGATTACAATGGCGGAGCGGCTGGATGGATGGTGGGTGATTAGCCGAGGACTCTTAGTAGCATGCTACTGCGGGGTGCGGGGATGGATGGTGGGTGGTCCTTATAGGGTTGGTTTACCTTTATCAGATATCGTTGAACTCCCGGATGGCTTGGCTTGGATTATGTGGTGGTCAGAAAACCTCGTTGCGTTGGATGCATAGGCTTCAGACTGCTAGGATATGCTTTATCACACTTGCCTTTAGGAAGAATCTTAAGGAGGTACCACTATCAACCCGGGATGGGATAGCATGGCATGATACAAACTTACCCTTACCTTGACTTTATACCTTCATCCTAGGAGCATGGAGTGAGTAAATCGAACCGTTCGTTCTCTAAAGGGTTGTGAATACGCCAAGGTGGTAGGTGGTAAGTATGTTGTGGAATAGTAGTAGGTTGATCCGGTTATGTCGTTGAGTAGTAGTAGGTTGAATCCATCCGGTGGTGATAAGAGAAGGTCTAAGCAGTGGCTGGCTCCTAAGCGATGAATAATTCAGTAAGTGGTATAGGTAGAACGCGGGTACAATGTTCCTTCCTGTGGGGGATGGTTGGGTAAGTGTAGTTAGTTTGATTGGTTTGGTTAGCTAGGTCTCATAGCTCTTGTTAGTAGGTCTATAAGGCTGGTAGTATTTATCTTAAGAAGTATAGCTAGCTTGATGTTTGGTATGTGTGGATTGAAGGGTCATAGTCTGGGTGATAGTAAGTGTGTCTTCGTCTGCTTGTCTAAGCTCTAGCTGTCTTACTTGTAGGAGTACCTCTGGCTGTACCTCTACCAATCAGATTGAATGGAATATGGGTAGGGTTATAAGCTAATGCTTGCCTGACCTCTAGAGTATGCGAGTTCTTGCATGTTCTTGACCTTCCAGAGAGTATGCCTTTTGTTAGTTTCTTAGTGGTGAAGGAATGCCCGCTTGCCCGGCTTCCTCTTCATGCTAGGCACTACTGCTATGCATGCCTACCCTAGTCCTAGCATATGACTTACGAACATCTTGCGGGGCGGGTCCTGAAAGGTCGTCTTACCAAGCAGAGCTCTGCCTGCGATTGGTCCTGATCCTGAGCTAGAAGGTCAGGTCCATTGAGAAAATCAGATATGTGGTTCTAGTAGATGTAGTGAGTTCTGTCATTAGTGAAAAGTGATCGGAGCTACCGAGGGAAAGTACTTGGTCGGAGATGTGCTTGAAATAGATGCTTATATGGGTGAGGTCCTATAGTGTACCATCTGTGAACTGTAGCCTACGAACACTTTCATTTGAGCGCTCAGTTCTTTCTATCTTGAATGATAGGTCTTTTCGACAAAAGGAATATGATCTCGGTAGTTGACCTACAAAAATGCTAATAAAGTACCGAAGGAACTTGAGTTGCTCGACCATCTCGCAACTACTCGCTTTCGCTCGTCCTTCCAATCAAGAAATCTATCCAAAGGTTGTTCTTTGTCTTCCTTGCACTAGGAAGCGCAAGCCCCTCCGGGACCTTGTTCTTCATGGTCAAGGTGTGTCCCTTCGGTCTTTGCCTTGGAGTTTCTTGTCTTTTTCTCATGCGGGGATAACTCCTGTAGGGGCAAGTCTTTGAGATTGGAATCAGAGAGAAGTACTCATTGGAAAGAGACTGGCTATAGGGAGACTGGCTAGAGAGACTGACCTTCCTAGAGAGGAGACCCTTATTCCTGCAATTGGGATGGGGATCATCCTGGACAGAGATAGAGAGACTGGCCTTCCTAGAGATTGGATTGTGGATCTTATCAATTCCTTAGATTTGCCGAAGGGTTGACTAAGGGTGTCTTAATAAAAATATCTATTGTGGTGCCTTATATCTATTGGTTGGGGGAGTCTTTCCTTGGGCAGGGGACCTCATAAAGAATCTATCCATTGTGTAGAGGGTGTAAAGAGGGTGGGTGTAGAGGGAAGACCCGGATTTTCTGGGTGTGGGTGTAAGACCCGGCTTTGTGTGTTTATTTTGCTTGGTGTGGGAAGACCCGGATTCATGCTGTGTGGATGGTACAGTTCTATAGCAGTGATGGAGGGGAGATAACGACTCTTTTCTTTCTTAGGTTAATGGATAATGACTCCCTGATTTATGAGGTATCCTTTGTAACGACTCCTTTATTTCTCCGGTAGTTACTACGGGTCTACTTGTGTTTCATGGTGAAAGATTCTTTCCTCTATTCACTGCCCTAGTTCCGAAAGTAACTGCCCGTTACGCCTAGTCTTTCCTCAAGCACGACTCTGTTTATTTCTGTTTCCTCGCCTTTAAGGAAGGTCCCGGAGGGGCTTGGTGGCATTTCAATAACTTTCACGCCTATTTTATCTTCTTAGCTTTCGGCACTAAAAGAACCTTTACTTCCTGTTTGATCATCTTGACTAGGCGCAAGTTAGTGAAGGATTCAACCCTATTTCGTCAAGCTATTGACGTTATTAGCTATAACTGTTATACCTATATGATGAACTGACTGATTACCTTAGGAGTAGAGGGCGTTAGATGGAAAGGCTATAAAGCGGAGTAATGGTGGCAGTATAGAAAGCGGGGTATCGTTATTCCTTCCATCCATGCTGGGGTATGTGTGCTTACTGGGCTCCAACGAACCATAATGGGTAAAGGGGGCCCGGGTGAGAAAGGGTTGGTAAGGGCACACCTCAAACAGTGTCTCTCTCGATCAATCAGCCTCCATTCAATATCCCTCCATCAAAGGCAATCTCTTCCCAGTGCTGTGATTGCTATGGTCGCCCCCACAAACGACTCACTCCCGGTTACACCTCAAACAGTGTCTCTCTCAATCAATCTCGCTCCATTAATCTATCTCCTTCTTCCCTCGATCCCTCCATCCTGGGCGAAATAGAACGACTAGAATGGCGGGTTTGGGCGGGTCTTTAGTAACGTGAGAAGGGTAGAGCAAAGAATCAGGTGTGATAATAGGTAGAGCAGTATTAGACGACGTATGGGTTTATATCTGAGTCGTATGGCTTATCTGGGTTGCAAGAAGTAAAAGGTTAGAGAGGGTCAAAGCAAGAAAAGGTCACACGAAGCCGAGCTAACCCCCATTTAGCTAAGAGTCGGGGGTTAAGCGTAGTCTGAAGTAGTGACCGGCTCGTGGTAAACAACAATAAGCTAACAGAGCGGGAATGCGGGATAAAGTGCTGTCTTTCTATATCCTTACATCCCTTGCAAGCGATCCCAGCCTATTATTGGTGGGGTGAGCCCAGCAGTGTTGGCAGAGATTCCCTTCCTTGCCAGCGATCCCACATCCGCCTAGGTGGGTAAGCCCATCAAAGTCAACAACAACCTCTGCAGTGCTGTCCAGTGGTTGCAGTCCAGTCCAGTCCCGTGAACAACCACCTCTTTTCCTCTGCCACCAGTGAAAAACCACCACCACCTTATTATTTATATGAACCTTGGATCAATGACCTTGTTTTTACCTATGCCCGGGAGCATGCCTCATCATAACCTTATTAGGGAACCTGAGTCAAGAAGGATAGAAGAATGTCCACCCTGGAGGCTACTAAAATCGAAAATTGGATCTCCTGCTGGTGGTTCTCGCTACGGATCTGCTTCCTCTCCCGCCATTAGTGCTTCATTTCTAATGATGGAATAATCGATTTGATTTGGAACGGGCTATAACCCTTATATTTAGAGGTATTACATTGCAACGATCAAGAAAGAACCTTAACCTGGCCTTGCTTACTCTGGTCACCCTTGCTCCTTTCGTGCGTTCGGATCTGGCCTTAGATGCTGCTGGTGTATCTGGTACTGAACTTAGTCTAGCTAGCTGCTTACCATGCTTTGCGACTGGCTATGGGTCTGGATCTCGCTCATAAAGGTGAGAATCTGGACCACGAGTATATGAATCATAATCTCGCTTACGAGGGTATAACTCTATAAAGTAATAATCCCTATCACGATCAAGAACATCAGAATCTTACTCTCTAGCAATGGATGCTGCTGGATCTACCACTGCTCTTGGTGCCTCTCTCACTTCTAGCTCTCTAGGTGGAAAGTACGCTGGACAAGATGGTGGGTAAGCGACTCTACTAGCTTACTAGTTGTCCCAATGCTTAGCCCCGGACTGACTCAACAGAATTAACAGCATCAACGTCTGCATCACTCGCTTAATCTACTGGATCAACATCATAATCTGGATCTGGAACTGCTTATGGCGGATCTGCCCAGTACTTACCGCAATATATAAACTGGCGTGCACGTGGTTTCAATATGTATGCTGGAACCACGAATGAATTACTGGCTTTCCCACGCTGGATGTTGGCTGGACGTTGGAATGGTAAACAAGTCATGAGGTGGGTGATTGACATTGGTTATGAGGCGGGGGTTATTCACAGCGGGTGGTTCACAGCGGTCATGAGGCGGGTAAATAGATGAATGGAGGTACGGCTTCGCCTTCCTTCCCACCATGGTATCCGTCTTTCCGTCCAATCAAAAAATAGAAATAGTAAGCTCTCTGAGGACGAGGTAGCAGAAGGGTAAAAAGGAAATAAGCATATTTGTCCCGTATGCAACCGTAGTCCATTCATGGTTAAGTGTGATTGATGTAAGACTTTGCCTTCCTTGCCCACCCTAGCCCTAGCCCACAATGGATGTACGGCTTCGCCTTCCTTCCATCTCTTTCAGAAATAAAGAAATAAAAAGAACGATGGCGATGGTCGAGTGACCGATGGCGGCCTTGACAGTCGAGCCCCTCCGGTCCTCACCATCGGAATAGTGAGTGGCTCCGCCCCTAAGAAGTAAGGGCCCTTGAGTTTAGTTGCGGGCAGGACGAGGCCCGGTAGGGACTCACTATTCATATGGTGAGGGAGAATAAGGGGAAACCTCCCTCCCGGAGGGCTTTCCCGAATGATCCCGTAGTCCGAGTTCTCCCACCCAGAATATCATTACTGAAGTATACCGCTATAGTAGGAATTACTGATGAAAAGTTGGTCCTGAACGTGCCTCAAACTCTTCAGTTCAAGTCCCAATTAACAACTTAAAGTAAGTCCCCACACCTTCAAGCAAGTTCCACTTCAAACCTTCAAGTCCCTTAAATGAACACATTAAAGCCTTCCTTCCCTGAAATGCCTGTAGAAATGAATGACTGTTTCCTGTGCTTGGGGAGAATAGATTGGATCAGATGAGCGATGGGTGGATTCAGTTACATTCCTTTCAATAGAAAGATGCCCACCCATTACTTTATCTTACAAGCAGCACCGGATGGGATGGATCGGGTCAATTAGCCGAGAGAGCTTATCGCTGCATCCAACCCCGGATAGGTTTAGAATCCACAGCCGGGAACTTATGAAAGAGACGTGGCTGCATGGATGGATAGGATGGGTAGGATTGATAATGGGTGGAGGGACGGGGATAGTTGAGTAGCAGCCCATAGGGTGTGGGTTATTACCTTCAGCTTAGGGATATCGTGGAACTGACCCAGATAGTTTGGATTATAAACGGCCAGGAACTGGAACTTCACTTATGAGAGAGACATAGCTGGATAGATTGATTGTATAGTAGTTAAGAGGATAGGGTCCTTCAGCAGAAACAGATCGTGGAACTGGCCCGGATATACTTTTATTATAAACAGGCGGAACTTATTAGAATACATGGCTGGCTGGATAGATTGGATGGCTTGGGATGGAATGGCTGGCATGAAACCACTTTATTGGACACCTCTTTGTTTTTTATACCGCTTGCACTTGACTTGCTTAATTAGTCCACCTAGGGAGAGTCGGGAATTATTAAAACACACCAGATAGGATGGGATTAGTTCAGACCTTACCGTCACTCACTGTCTGCCATATGCCTTCGATCAGATAGAGAAGCTTTTACCTTACTCTTATTCTACCGTAACCCTGATTGGATTGGATGGATTGTTGGATGGTATGGGGAGATATGAGTGTTCCCTTACCCCAGTTATTCCTTTGGTACGAGGGCTTACCACATGTTACATTCTCATTATCCAAGACATAGCCCTTAACTTTGAGAGACCAAATGCTTAGTCTTCTTAGTAGCGACATAGCCCTTTCCCTTGTCAACACCCCCTACCCCATCTACCTTAGACTGAATGTAGCCCTATCATGGAGCTTCTTATAGGCCCAGTCCCAGTCTTTGTAGTCTATATACGTCATAATCTGATAGAATATAGAGACCCAGTGCTTAGGATGATTAGTAGTGCCATAGCCCCTTTCCCTTGTACCAGCTGCTTAGACTTCAATGTTGCCCTATCACCCTCTTATTAGACTCTTTGTAATATATATACGTTAGAATCTTCGCTAACACCCGGACTCATACGGTACGGTTCACAGAACCTACACAGTCTGTGGCGAGATCCACTCGCCGAGCATTGCATAGGAACTCCACGAATTATCCATATAGATGCCATCAGTGCCCTTGAACTTACTACCCTACTCAGAGAACCCTCACTAGAACATCCCTCTTAGGCAGTCTTGTCTATTAGGCAGTCTTCTTATTAGCTTCGAGAGAAGTTACCTTCGATTAGACTCTCTTAGTGAATGAATTACGGTACGGTTCACAGAACTGAACTTAGATATTCACAGGCTTGCTTGGGCACTTAGAACAGCATAACTATTTACCTTTATGAAGTCGCCTCCCTTTACCTATACTCTTACCAAACCGGGCACCCCACCTTCACAACCTCACAACTTACGGACATGCCCTAAACACTTCGTGCCTGCTTCCAATAAAGCTCTGGAATTACACTTGTAGATGCTGCTGAGACCGCTATTACTGTTGTCCCGGCCGAGCCTTGCCGATACAATTCAGTCAGTAATTAGCTTGCACTTTTTTACCTACTCTAACTACCCACCTTTCATTTTACCTACCTTAGACTCACTCACTTACCCAACCTAATGCCCCACCTAGTGCAGCCAGGAATACTCAGTAGGTACGACGGCACTAGGATATTCTTTGACCTACCCTTACCTTTACTTCAGTGTTTCCTAACTATATACTTCCCCTATACCAGCTACGGTATCGCTATAAACCCTTCGACTAGATACTGGTATCAGAATGGGTTAAGACTAACTCACTCTTATCTTGATTAAGCCTTACCATAAAACCTATTCACTGGAAGATCTGGACCTCTCTTACTGAATGAAGCGAAGGGAGGTACGCAGTCTTCAGACACTGCTAATGGATATGATTCAGATATGATTCATCAATTAGAACCCACTTGCTAGGAAGAGCCCTATCTGACCTCTACGATTTCTTACCAAACCAACCGTTTCGCTCCTGACCTTACGACTTACCTTTGGATGGACGGACAGGACATGCCCCAAGCCTTGCACTTACTTCCCATGGAGCCACCGTCTTCCAGACAGCATTCACTGGAATCACACTTGCTTGAACTTGAAGATAATTTTATTTGGTATCACTATGACTATTCCGGTCCGGCCGAGCGTTGGTGTTGGTTGCCCAGGATATGGATTCAGAAATTAGTAACAACCGCATTACTAGTAAGTAAGAGCCCAAATAGCTTTTACTTTAAGGTGCGAAGCCGCTTGTCCCTCCGGGGGCAAGGATCTGCTACCATTTAAAGGGACCCACGATAGATGGATGGGATGGATGGGGGCTTAACATAGATAATAAGAGCCTTGTTAGAAGGGCTTCAGACATTGCCAGTAAATCATTGCCAGTAAATGCTTTTATCACACTTGCTTTAAGATGCTGCTGGGTACCACGTATGAACTAGTTATATGGCCGAGCCTTGCTGATACGAGAACCCACCGGCTAGGAATACCCCTACTTCCCCTTCATTTTATGCCCTGCTACCCACCTGCAAGAACTAGACCTATTAGTTAGCCCTATATAACTTACTGCATTAATGTTTAGGAGGTACTGCTATTAGACAACCCTTCTATTCTCAGGACCGGATCAACTTGACCCAGACTTGATTACTGCCTTCACCCTAGGAGAGGGAGTCATGCCCAACCTCTTATTAAGTCAGGAATATCTGTAGGGTACGACACTATTAGGATAGAGAATCCCCTTTAGCCAGCCCTAGACCACTTGTATTAATGAGGCGCTTCAGAGAGAGGGACAACTATAGAACCGGCATGGCATTGATAGCATGAAACAACCTTATTATCCTTCTACCTTATCTAATGACCTACGGCTGAACTGGTTGAATGTCATAAACCTACCTACCTCTTTGTGGGGTGGGGCTTCCGCCGGCTTCCTAACTGTACTAATGAAGGATTATCTGTCCAGCCAAAACCACAATCTTTATTGATGCGGTTGGTTGAACCAGCATGCTTATATTCTTGTCAGTTGTAGGTTCGACCTGTACTTCCCTGACTGTCTTTAATCCCCTTCCTTCCCAAGTAGGACTCAGCTATCTATTGGTTGATTGGATGGCTATGAGCATACTAGGCAGGCATTCGACTGACCTGACCTTTGACCTTAGGGTGGATGGGCAATGGCCTTCCTTCGTGAGGCACTCGACCGATGATCCCTACCCTCCCTATATACGTTGGGTGGGAAGCCCGCCTATTGTTATCTGGAAACCTGTTTGACACACCTAACAGAAAAGGGTTACCCCCTGCTGCTGGGTGGGTGACCCTGACGCGTCAGCATTTGTGACTAAATAACCTTATCTATGTGATGTGACGGTGAGGTTTCACCTTGCCTTCTCTACTAACGAAAGAAATGGAAAACATGAATTCGTGGCATTGTATAATGAGAGTCACCTAGCCTAGACAAGTAGTTCTAGCGAGTTGTCCCTGGAAGGTGATCAAATAGGTAGGTTTGCCGGATCTGTCCGAACGGGGCTTGTTTTCCCCCCCAGCTGATTGATGCGGGTCAGATGCCATGCTTATTCATTAGACGCTATGATACTCACTCATTTATTATTAAGTGATAGAACCGGTGCCCCTATCACTGGCAGGAGGCGAAGCGCACCCACCCTGCCTGCTGCTATTGTTAAAACACTGCTACTGGCGTCCCCCCTTAAACTCCATATGGGGAGATGTATTATATTATGGTTCGTTCGTGTGTCACTATCTGGGTCTGGTATTCCCAGAACCTTATTTTATAATTAGGGCTTTTGAAAACTAGAGATTATCTACGCGATTACTCCCAACGCGACCCTTACTTCTTTGAAAGTTCCCTAATACAAAATGCTCAAAGATTACCTCCCCCTCCTATGTCGGGAGAGCGGTTTCACACCTAAGTGACTTATTTGGTGAGGGGCCCTATGTAAGGTGAGTTATAAATCCCTTTATGGATCAAGACACCTGATAAGGGGGGGGAAACTTTTGAGAAAACGCACGCAAATGCCCAGCGGCTTCTCACTCACCTGTATGAATGCTTATTAATATATTATGAAATTAGATTCTATTATTATTATATATATATTCTATATTATTATTAGATTCTATTATGAATGAAATGAGATTCTATGGATAAATAAGCAGTAGAGCTTGTAAGTTGAGCTAGGTTGGATGGTTCAATAAAGAAAGATCTGTATGTAGGTAACCAGAAGTAGCACCTTCATTCAAGATAGATAGAACCTCTATTTAGCAATAGAGCGGCCTTACGGCTGGGGATTGCTCCTACTTTGCTATAGGGAAAGTGATGGATGTACTAGCCGCCTGTGTGCGAGATCTGGAAGATGTACCGCTTTCACACCGTGTTTGAAGAGTGAGAGCTTGCTTATATATATGAGATTGTAGTGGTTTGTGCGGCGGTCTATCCATGCATACCATTCAAAACCCATAATATGTGTCTCCACCCAATTGCATATAATTCAATGGCTGGGATGCTGTCTCTCCCACCCTGGCTACTGACTCGGATGCTTACTATGCTTCTGGTCCTGAATCAACAGATAGGGACAGGCTTGATGCCATGCCACTTTTCATTGATTGATTGCCCGCGTTGTAAAGTCTAAATGATAGTCACTTGCTTCTCAATCTAGGTAGGCTCAAGCATCCTCTAGGACAAACCAAAATAAGAGATACATTATGAGCTATTAAATACATGTTTTATGAACTAACTCTCCCAATTCACTATGCATTAGATACGTTATGAACCATCCAAATCACTATGGAAATTACCTATTAAGTTCCACAAGGCCATTCTATAATAAGTTCATTGCGCATTTCGTCTCGTCAAAGGTCATCATGAATGGGTGAAGGGATCAGACGGGAACTCCGGGGGTATACGTGTCCCCGGCATCTATACTTCTCTTTATGGATTGGATCAAAGGAGTGGATCAAAGTTCGGATCGAGTGGCTTCATTCTTTCTTCGTGTGGCTGGTAACTTGCTTTGTATACGATGCGGTTGCTAGCCTTATGAGATTTCATAACTTGTAACAAGAGATCAAGCACAGTCAGTATTAGTAGCAACTAGGAACTACCTTTTTGAGAGAGAAAGACTAGGAACTATCCTTATCTTAGATACTCTTTCATAACTAGGAAGTCTATTTAGAGTGTAGCAGCTAGGAAGTATACTTAGCAAATATAATTAGCTCCTTGCCCCCGGAGGGACAAGCGGCTTCGCACCTTAAGATAAGTTATCTAGTTAAGTCAGAATAAATACACGATCGAACCAGGGACCGGACCCTAAACCCAGATTCAATTAGCCCCCGCGAAGATTTCATCAATGCTTGGCCTAGGAACTCACAGACGCACAAACATCTTTATAGCGTCTGAACGAAGAGAAGGCAAGGAATCACTGGTATCACAGCAACAACCTATCTTGATCCTGCCCTAACTATAGGATATAAAAAGTCGAATCCTTAGCCTTTATAACTCCTCTATAACTTATTAAGTAGACAAATTAGAGCATGAAGTTGGAAGTTTCATCTATCTTACTATCATTCGTCCTACTTGTTGAAGATAAAGAAATAATAAGATAAAGATAGGTTAGATGGGGATAGACACTAAGTATAAAGTGCGTCGATTCTCCACTCTCGCTCGAATTGGTGGTGCGGGTTATCGTCAACTTGCACAGCTAGATCAGAAAAGAAGCGCTCATTATGAGCGTGTTCTAGCTGTGAGGACTAAGACCCTTATCGGTCAGGCTGGTTTTGAGCTTTGGCCCGGTAGGGGAAGACCCCTTAACCCATATCTCTGAGGATTTCTTGTTGACTATCTTCGGAAGGAGTTGAAGACTAAAGAATTGAAGCTTCCTCCGGATGAGTTATTCCTCCATCGAAATGTAAAAGATTTGTTGGAGTACTCATCTCTTCGATCATGGGTTAAGCAGCGGCTCAAGCTCTGTCACTTCTATTATGGCCGCTTATTAAGCCCTGAAGTAGTGCTCAATTCTTTCTTTGACGCTCCGGTCGTGACCGCTCAATGGCAGGCCAATCGACAGTCTCCGGATCTTGTTCGGTTTGGTCTGCTATAGAAGGCTTATGACTTAGTGTCAGGACTTGGTTTAGACTATAAGGTGCCAATCCTTGGTCAGCCAAGCGAGGTAGGGGAGAAGCTTCCAGTGAAGGTGAATGTGGCGTAGTTCGAGGACAAACCCACGCCTATAACGTTCAAATTCTTGTGTCTCCTCTTTGTTCAAGCTCTTAATCCACAACGAGAGCTCGGAAGCGGCGGCTAAATTAAGGACAAGCATCGCGCGTACAAAGTCCTCTGTGGAATCATTACAGACAGCTCGAGCTTATCTAGAGAGGGCATAGAGCTCGAGGAAGCTGAGAGGAAAAAGGCAGAATTCACCCAATTCAATATGAAACAAGTTCGAACTCTTGAATCATTCCTGGAGTCTGTGTCTGGCGGGCGTTGGCACTTTTGTGCTGTAGGATGAATCTCTTTCTGAGTATGGTTTCGGGTTGGCATAATTGACGTAGGATCATTTCATAATGTTATGTGAGCCTCTCTTGATTCAGAAGACGGGGAATACTTTTGGTAGCGAATAGTTCTCTTCTTTCGTGTGTCCCTTGTCTTTCTCTATACCGGAAGAAAGCGTCAGGTAAGCGATCCTCACATTTCCTGTTCTGCAAGGAATAAAGCAACCAGAGAAGTACCTAACCGGATCATGTTTACTCGATCAAGTTTCCTCTTTTCTGGTCTCTGAGTCATTCAAGAGTTCTACGAAGGGTTCTTGGCTAGGGTGTTCTCAATAACCTGCATGATTAGCTCAATCTAGAGGAATAGCAGGTTTGAAAGGGTAAAAATTGCTCTTTGCGTACGTTTGGTGGTCTATAGAATGTAGATCTGATGGATTAGTTTCCTCTCGTTTTGAGAGGCGTATTCCACAGGCGTCAAAGTGCGTTAATCGGATATTGGTTTGACGCTTAGGCGGGCACTCTTGTCATCCTTACTTTTGGTAAGGAAGAACCCCTGCTGAATCGCAGATGTATTTGGTGTTAAGACACACAGCCGGGTCCCTTTCCCTGGTAGGTCCGATTGGATGAATATCTCGTGCCGAGGTATGAAACTACTAGGGGATATCTCACTACGGTGGAAAAGGCTGCTATAGTTCGAGAACGCGGAGGTGATGAGCCGGAAAGTTCCACACAAGTAGTTGTTAAGGCAGTATCAGTGGTACAGCGAACCACTCATTCAATCTACTGTGAGTTGCGGAGTTTACCTTGTTCGCTCAAGTACCTGAGGGCAGTCGTCTTAAAAGAGATGGCGTGCTCTCCGGCTTGGGTATGGAGAGCTAATGTGGTAAAGGGAAAGCAGTGAATCGACCCTTTAGTCTAGTATCGGTGGTAGGGTTGACTTGCCTTCTTATGCTTATTGGTCTTAAGTTGGTAAACAGTGATTTTAAGGGTCCCAGTTTATAGGCATTAAGGCAATAGGCACTAGCGGGTCCTGTTCACTTTTAGTAGTAAGGAAGCCAGTGGGGTAGGCGCTGTCAAGCGTGCAACCTTACTAATAAAGGGGCTTTTGTCTTTTCCGTTAGTCTAATACTGCGACTTGACTTCTCTTAAACGAGCTATTCTTTAGGAGCTGTTTCTTAAATGGGGGCATGTAGCTGGTCTTAAGGAAAGGGCTTCTTATGGGTGGCTTCCGGAGTGAACGGAGTGAAAACTAGCTAAAGAGAGCCTTGCCTTTTGTGGGCCCGAGCTTAGTGAACGAAGCGAATGAAGTGAACAAAGCGAGGAGGAGGGAGGACTCAACATTAGCCCTAGTAGTAGTAAATTAGTTTCTCATTCTTTTGTGAAACTAAAATAGAACTCTTTAATGAGGAAAGCGAGTTAGCTGGTACGTGCGGACCAAGAAAGAAGAGAGGAGGGTTCACCACCAGTCAAGAAAGGACTCGATAAGTTGAATAAAAGGATCTCAGGTAAGTTGGCCGGGCAAGACAGGAAGGAGAGACCTATGCTCTCTTTGGCTTGTGGTTCACGGGGAGAAAGGAAGGGACACCGAAGGTTCTACTCTAAATGGGAGTGATAGACGAGTTCGATTGAGAATATCTGTTGAACTTATTCTACGTGAGTGAAGTCTTGGGATCTAAGGCTAAAATGCCAGTAAGTTGAGGACTCTGACCTGGGAGCGTTGCCGTACGTATCCCTTCTAGAGTTGGATACCTAGAGTGACTATTGAGTGAAGTATATCCAGTTGTTGGTTCGGAAAGAGGTTCACGGGTTTTAGTTAGCGACCTCTGAGCTAGAGGCCTATTAGTTCGAAGGGTAGCGAGTCCTCCGCCGTCACTTAGGTCATCTGATAAGAAGGAGACTAGCCGCTACACTAATCCCAGAGTCCGATATCCATCTTCAGCTTCGGAGGTGAATGTTATTCTAAATAAGAGATGCCTAAAGTCCAGTAGCATGACTCAAGGAGCATCTTCTTTTAAAGCTCAGTCAACCTTTATTTCATAGAATTTCTATGGGAAGAACGAGAGGGGTACTGATCACTATCCGAATCTGCTACTGAATAAGACTCTTCAAGATTGATCTTGGGTTAGAGTTAGCTAGACTCTGGGATAAATAGACTTTCCTTCTCTATACGTACAGCCTCTCTGTCCTAGACGACGGGGCCTCGAATCAGTTTACCCTTACTATACTATGCCACCCAATAGGGAAAGCGCAGAACTCTTAACGAAAGAAGAATAGGCAGGCCAAGAGAGAGGGACGGGACCCCGCTTAACAGACCTTCGAACGAAGAAAAGAAAGCATTAGTGTCCAAAACCGAATAAAAGAAAGGTGGATGCGAGTTAACCAATGAGTTAGGAGGAAGGGAATGGATACATTGGCAGTCTTCTGATGGGAAAGATTAGAAGGGTTTGGACAGGATTTGAACCCTTAGTTACCGTACAGCATTCACTGGAATTACACTTACTTCATTTAGATGCTAGATACCGCGTATGAACTATTGTTATCGCTGAGCCTTTACTACTTTACTATATGATTCATAAACTTGAATCCACTGCCTAGGAATAGACCTATTTGCCTTTCACATCAATTCCGCTACTCACTTTCTTTCTATTTACCAACCGGAATACCTAGACCTTTAGACCTAGACCACCTTAATGAATCTTAATGAATCGCTTAGGAAGTAGGTACATACTGCTGAGATCTTCTCTTATAACGGATGGATGGTCGGTTGAATCTTCGCGCTTTCCTTTTTATATGAAGTAGGTAGGTCTATAAAAAAAGGTCAATACAAAAGTTCGAAGTGCTTACTCACCCTACTAATATAAAGCAAGTGTTGTGGTTGTTGAACGCCCGTCCATCCAACAAGGCTCTCTCTCTAATTGACTATCATTCCATTTATTCAACCGTGTATAATAAGTTCTGGCTTACGTTCCTCAATTCGGCAGTTCCCACCCAGGATCTCTGCCTAAAGTTTCTGGAATAGAATGAATCCGGCAGTTCAGTTCAACGATCTCAGCTGAAGTTCCCAGGATATCCGCCATCTCACTTCTCTACGGCCAGTGCCATCTAATCACTCCCCACCGAGCAGAGCAGTGTTTCTTCCCGTATTAGGATGGGAGGCAAGAAAGCAACATAGAGTTTGATTCCCATGCGACCGACCTTAGCAACATAGAGTTGAGTTGGATGGCTAGTGAGATGGGTTAGCATCTGAGGGTAGGAGATGGGTGAAATAATAGCTAGTTGTTGACTTCCTTCCATCCAGTTCTTAGAAGAGAAGCAGGACAGGAAACAAAGAAGGTGAGAGGAGAGGTATCCAGTTAGTTAGGCCAACCGAGGGTGAAGGATGGCTATAGTTTACACCCCCAGGATGGAGTAGCCCCCTGGATAACTACAAGTCTTGCCCTCACCCACGGTCGGACAGCAGAAGCCCCCTAACCCTCACCCCCGATGGACAGTCTCTAGTCTAACCGGCGGAGATGACTGATGCTCTTCGTTCTATCGCGTTTCGCATGTTCCGCTGGCTATCCGGGTTCGACGATTGAAACCCACTGTAGGGACTCAGCCGAGCCCGAGCCTTCGAATAGGTAGTCTAGCTTCCGAACTGCCTTCCTTCCGGAGAACTGGTAGAACATCCTAACCCTTCCATTAGAACTCGTTACTTCACTTCATGCTGGTTGGAGGAGTTGTCAACTCGTTACTGGACTACCGAGCTAATGTTAGCTAACCGGTTGAACTCCTTTCGATAGACTCCCACCCCGCACCACCGGTTGAACTAGTGGTACGAGATGGGTATCGACTAGCTATTAGTTTCTGACTGTCCCCTGGATGGAAATGAACGAGGGAGGATCCGGGAGGGCCAACAATGCTTCTCCGGGCCAACAATGCTTCGGCTATCCGGCAATCACTTTCTTTGTTGAACTATAGGTAGGACGGCTCCCCCGGGTAGTCTCGTTGAAAAGACATCCGGATGGGAGTTGCCAGCCCTCACCTTCATGTTAGGCCAGCCAGAACCCACCTTCGTCGTTGAGGCACCCACCTTCGTCGTTGGATAGAGCAAGCATTCCTCCCAGCTTGAGTTACATATAAAGAAAGTCTTATCATCTATAATTGTATACCTTCCTTCCGACCTTCCTTCCGAATGAAAGCATGCTCCTTCACCGGGGTTCGTCCCTATTGGATGGTCCCTATAGCCGGAGGATTCTACCGGTGATGCTAACCGGGGGTTCAGGATGGCTCCTACCTAGGCTCCTCACCCACGCTCTTAGGCCTGGGACTGAGACTGATTGAATGGAAACGAGCTATAGGGTTCATCTAAGCCTCACCACTCATTAGGCCAGCGCCTAACTCAAACTTATTAGGCCAGTAGAATAGAACCATCCAGTAGAAGAGACCTGTTCCTGGTCCTGATCCTTATCTTGAGGGAGTATAGTGGAGTTATGTCTTTCATTCACGAAGGAAGGGATAACCTTGTATTCTCCAGGGCTAGGACTGCACCCACCCATATTCGTGTATCATCGAGCGAGGGCCGTGAGAGGAAGGAGTTGTTGCGTTGCTGCGAAGAGAAGAGTTGGTTCGTTAGCAGGTGCATGCATGGATAGTGGGAGATACCATCTCTGCATTGGGAAGTGAGGGTAAGGTCTTCCTAACCGACTTTCCCCCTATCCTATCGGGATCGATCAATGAGCCGGGAACAACTACTTCGATGAAAGTAAAGGGCGGCCCCGTAGAGATCGATAAAGGGTATAGATAAAGCAAGCAAGCAAGTTGGGGGCACTATGTATAATCTAGATCAAGTTGTTCATTCGGAAGGCACTCACTAAAGATATCTTAGTTATGCAAGCAAGCCACTCACTCTATTATATATGAGTCAATCATAGAATATGAATCATAACTCACCAGTCATCCCATGTTCTTTTGGAACTAACTCCCCATTAAGTAATAAAGATGAGCGTGAGCCACCACCCTACTATATATAGTATGAAACTGGGGTGGGTTGCGTACTGGTAAAAAGAGATTAGGTTCGGGTATTCCCTTGCACTCGGAAGCGCAAGACCCTCCGGACCTTCCTTATTTCTTTTTCCCCTCAAAAAGCTAGAAGGGTGGGTTATCCTTGCCCCCGGAGGGACAAGCGGCTTCGCACCTTACCTTTCGCCTTTCCCTTAGTTGATTCGTTTAAGGAAATCAATCCCTTGCCCTCAGAAGCGCAAGCCCTCCGGACCTTAGATATATGTTCCGACGATAGAAATAGAACCGGCCCTATACCACGAACTGACTTATTCCCTTAGGAGGATATGAGGTACTGCTATTAAAAACCCTTCTCTTATCAGGACGGGATGAACCAATGAACGGTGGTGTGGTGGGATCGTCGGAACTGCCAGATTGAGGAACTAAAGCCAGAACTTCAGAAACATGAATGGAGGAGAATTGTCAATTAGAGAAGAGAGAGCCTTGTTTGACGGGTGGACATACCGCATTCACCAGCCTTACCATTACACTTGATAAATGATTATGGGTACCACCTATTACCTATTGGTTCCAGCCGAGCCTTGACGATACGATTCATCAATTAGAACCCACTCCATCGCCAGGAATAGACAGACCTACCCGCCTTTCATTTGTCCCTGCTACCTACCCACCAATAGACTCTTACCCAACCTTACTTCTCACCTATCGCTTAAGCCAGGAAGACGAGGGTCAGCACTAGGATATTCACCCTTTACCCCTATGACCCCTGATGACTTCTTCTGGGTAGGGTACACTCTTACCTTATGAGTATATGACCTTTTGTTCTCGCCAAGGAGCCCCAATATGATTCATCAATTAGAACCCACTGCATTGCTAGGAATGATTAGAACCACCTGCCTTTCTTTTCATGCCTCCACCTTCTAGTTAACCACCTGAAGATAGAACTAGACCTGCTTATCCCTAGACCACTTGGATTAATGAAGCGCTTAGGAGGTAGGTACTGCTTAGACCTTCGATTATTGGGTCGGGATTAGATCGGCCAACCTTCCCTTAATTAATGCCTTCACCCTAGGAGAGAGAGTGTGGTATCCCCTTAACCATGGCTTGCAATTATGGTCTATCAGAGCAACCTCTGAGATGATGGGGACGAGCTTCATATTATAGGAGATTCTGTCCAGCCAGGATATGCTTCGTTTATCACGCGTGCAGGAATCTTAGGAAGGAGGTCTGGGGCATCTATTAGATTATACCTTCGACTGGTATCAGGACGGGATCAACAACCTCATCCTTACCTTGCTACTGCCTGAAACCTAGGAGAGGGAGTCTTGACTTACCAACCCATTAAGTAATAATAACAGTGGAGTGGTGGAGGAGCAGAGCGCTTAGTTTACCTTGCCCCCGGAGGGACAAGCGGCTTCGCACCTTGTTAATCCAGCAGCAGATGATCTATGAAAAAAGCTTGCATCGTTTATAACATGATTCACTTTGATTACTTTGATGTGCCAGTTCCAGCTTTCCTGCCATCACTTCGACCAGCATTTCCGCTAGCAGCATATCCTGTTCCAGATTCGTCAGTTGTGGATTCATAGCGAGTAGATTCACCAGCATCTAAGGCGTATAAGGCAGCAGGAGGAAAGGCATAGGCCGTTAGAAGGGGCAACAAACAGGGGCAGGCACTAAAACAGATACTAAAATGGTACTATATCCAAACGAGGATAAGGTGAACGATGGCTAGAAGGCAGTTAGCTAGTGTCCAGACCTAGGTGGCTTGTCCTTTTGGTCCAATGTGGCTGGGGCAAGGTTTCGTGTATGCCAGAGATCAATATGTGGAAAAAGAAGGGGCGTGAAGCTTAGCATAGGTAGGGGCTTTAGCCCGATTAGTGCGGCTCGGGGCGTATCGAAGTAACCAGGACAGATGGTTTTCACCTGATTAAGATTGCGCTCCCATCCCAACCCAAGACAAAGCTCCAGTACTCTAGGCAAGAATAGCTATAAATCCACCCATGCTATACATCGATATATGTCTCTCTAGCTAGATAGTCGGGCGGGATGTAGTACCTGAACCACAAGACCTGCTAACATCGGGTGAGTGACTCCAGCTCTCCAGACGCTTCTTGGGGGTGTTTATAGTAGTGAAGGTGTGGCCAGAAACAGAAACTTAGAGTGGTTTAGGGTGTTTGGCTTAGGCCATCTCACCCCCGGTAAGCTTGTTAGATATTTATCAAACCCCAATTAAGGTTTTGTCTTTTCGTCATTCTTGATAGGTTAGGCATATATCGATACATAGATATCGGGATGAAGGGAATTTCAATGGGAGTGGATCCAGCCTTTCACCTTCAGCCATGGGCCTAAAGCCATGAGCCTTTCACCTTAAGCTCACCATAAGCCTTAAGCCTTCCACCTCCAACCTTCCACCCCCAACAGCCAACCAAGCCCAATAGCCCCTAACGCTGGGAAGAAGAAGGGAAGAGAATACCTCTCCTTTGTCGAGAGTTCGGCAGGCTCACCCTCACACCAAGAGAAAGTGACTAATGCTAGTTATATATGAGTCACCTGTTGAGCATCATACGCCATTCATAGCCCATAAGCACCAGTCAGAGCCACTCATAGCCTGTTCTCATTGATGATAGCCGGTAGTCGCTTGAAAGTCATAGCCGATAGATGGATGGTCATAGACATATGGGGGCATACAATAGCCGATCATTTACAGATGGCATTGCCAGGAGTCATTGCTGATAGACGATAGCCAGTTCTCATTGCCGAGAGACAATCATAGACAGGAGGTGGTTGCCACGCCATAGGCAGTCTCATTGCCATAGGGTGGGTCAGCCAATTGCCGATAGCCTCTAGTCATTGCTTTCAGGTCATTGCCAATAGAAAAAGGAGTTCCCCATATTCCTGCACGAAACTTACCGCTACGGAACACACGTTCCTACATCGACTGGATGCAATGTCGATGCGTTACATACGATGATTCACAATTCGACGATTATATGCCATTCATAGCCCATAAGCACAGTCATAGCCAGTTATAGCTAGTAGTCAGAGCTGTAGCCAGTAGTCATAGCCAGTCATAGCCGATCATAGTCGATCATAGCTGCTGATAATAGCTGCCGATCATTGCTACTAGTACTTTCCAGTCATAGCTCTAGTCATTGCCAGTATCATTGACACTAGGTCATTGGTCATAGCAGCTAGTCAGTGCCAGTATCATTTAAGCCTTAAGGTCTTCGACAGTCTCATTGATTGCTGGAAGCTCTAGTCATTGCCAGTAGTCATAGACAGTCATAGCTGTGCCGATCAAAGAAGTCGATCATAGCCAGGAAAGAGGCCTAGCCATAAGGTCTAGCCAGTCGTAGCAGGAGCCTTAAGGTCATTGCTAGAAGCTCCGTGATAGAAGCTCTAGTCTTTGCTTTATACTTTCAGTGCTACAAGCTATAGGAATTGCCAATCATACCAGTCGCCGGGCTGGGACACTCCGCTTGGCTACTCTCTACTTGGCCACTATACTTGGATGGGCTACTCTACTCGGATCGGATTGGATCAGGGGATGGAGAGATCTTTATCGATGAAATTGATTCATTGCCAACAGAGACAGAGCGGGGTGGACTACGGATGGTTCGAAACTGACCCGGCACGGGATGGCACGGCACACGGATGGTACAGTCACGGTACAGCACTAGAGATTAACTACACCTGGGTCTCCAATAAATAGCCCCCATGCCAACCGGTTTAGACAGCCCATATAGGGACACAAACAAGCAGGGTTCACGTTGACAACACTGCGAGGATGTGAGTGCACCGATTAGGAGTGAGTTATTGGATTGATGGCCTACATCTACCGGAATGGGTTTTCCACTGGACGGATCGATACAGACCCAAGAGTGTGGTGCAACAATTACCCTTAAAACCAATACTCCCTGGCATGACGTGTTCCCACCGGACGGACCTGGACCCCACACAAGAAAGGTCACCAATGGATAAATAGCGATAGATCCATAGAATGAAGTTCAATTCCGTTCAAGCCATGAAATACAGACGTTCAGTTAAGGAAGTCTTCACTATCAGAGAAAAGGCCTAGCGAAAGCGTCGGAACTTTACCTCCAAAGGCGGCCAGAACTCTAAGCCAGCCAGTAACTACCAGTAAACCACGATCATAGTGCCTGTTGGGTTGTAAGTAAGTCGGGTCCTAATTGGTTACGGTACGGCGGTTGGTCAGAAAGTGGTTCGAAGCAGAAAAGAGAAAAGTTTGAAGGAAGGTGAAATAAAGGAAAGCAAGGTCCCGGAGGGGCTTGCGCTTCCTAGTGCAAGGGAGAGTCGAAGAAGCCTAAGAGAGGTATTCGAATGTTCCCAGCTATAAAGACTAGCAAGACTAGTTAGTCCCATCCATTTACCATTAATTCCCGCGATCCCAGTTAGTGAAAGAAAATGGTAGCTAATTGATTTATAGGGGGAAAAGGCTTCACTGTTCAAGCCGGTAGGTAGGAAAGAAGAAAGAAGCAGCTAGGAAGCATCGAACAATAGGTTGAAACACTGAAAAAGCCCCTAAAAAAGTGATGGAAGGAAGGGTGGCTTTTGGTTTGGAAGGTCCAAAGGCTCACAGAAAGGGGACATGAGTCAGATCGGATGGCTATGTTCTTCTTCTTAGGTCGACGAATAGGTCCGACCGATGGGGATATCCCCCACCACTGCCATTTCTTCGAAGTGTCCCTTGTCTTAAAGTAACCCCGACGAGCTGTACCGGGGGGACGGGACTATAGAGCCGCTCTCCCGTCCCAGGAGCATGAGCCGGCTCGCCAGCCCGATAACAGGATACATCTGACGAGAAAGCCCCATTTGTTGCCCAACCAGGAAGTATTTGGTGGGCGCGACACTTGGCGGGGGCCATTCATCTTGCCCTTCTGCCCCCTCGACCTCGTAACCTCGGCCGAGCCCCTAACGGGCCTTATGTCGGGTTCGTTTTGATTTGATGTGATCGAACCTTTTTCGATGCGGGAGCCATTGAAACTCGAAAGCATCGTGATAAAAAGAGAATTCTCTTTCGGAGAATCCATTCATTCATTATATATGTAATTACGGTCATGATCGAATTCATGACGATATCCCTGCCTGAATGAGATAGGTAATTACGCTTTAGCAGATCATGCATATATTATATATGTCATTATGCAATTATGGTTATTTCATTCTGAAATGCATATATTATATATGTAATTACGGTCATGATCGATTCGGATTCGATGTCATAGTCATACTCACGGATGATGAAATCTGACCTGAGATGAAGAGAGATCGGTTTCTTTTCAATTTCGATGTATATCATGACATATGATGCGGTTAGTTTCATTCGGAATATGCCTTTTTTACGTGAAATTGGGGTCATTTTGATGCGCAAGCAGGCTCGACCACTATTTACCCACCCACCCCAATCCCCGAGGCCCCCCCACCCAATAAGTAAATTGAATGGAATTTATGACCTTTTTTTATGGCATTTTCAAGTAGTTTTATGGCATTTTCAAGTAGTTTTGGGGCCACTTTCACTCGGGAAATGGCATATTATATTATATATGTTGCGGTAGTTTTCCGTCATTTCATTCCATACCTTTAGCTAAACCTCCCTAATTAAGCTACTCATTAAGGGAAGATAAGAAGGGTTTCCCTCATCCTCATACATTCAGCTTATCTCAGAAAGTAGGGTAGGAAAGGTAGATTCATCCCCCCTAATCCTCATACTTATTAAGCTACTCTAATAAGGTTTCTCTAATAAGCTAGATAGTAGGAAGATTCTTCAGCTTAGAGGGTAGGGAAGAGAAGCTTCTACCTCATCTACCTCATACATTAAGGAAGAAGCTTAGAAGGAAGACTCTATCACTCACATAACAAAGCCATAAAGCCAGCCAGTCATAGCTGTTCCCGAACCTAGCGTTTCGTACCGATCTTCTCGGCTTTACTAGCCACACCATACTTTACTGACTTTATGTTTCCGAACCTAGCTGTTCCTGAACCTAGCGTTAGTTTTTGAGTGTGAGCGTGTGAGTGAAGGTCCCGGAGGGGCTTGCGCTTCCTAGTGCAAGGAAGGCAACTTATTGAATATCAAGGTTAGGCCAGGTGTGGGAAAGAGTAGGAACGATAGAAACGATATGTTCAATTATGATTAGATTAGGGAAAGTAAGCACTATTCACCTGTTGCTTATAAGTGGTAGTATTGAGCTCGGCAATGACGACTGGCTAAGATACTAGGGAGTATGACTGGGTACTAAGACTAGGGAGTATGACTAGCGGCTATCGACAATGGGAAAAGACAAGTACTCGGGTATCGAAACCTTCATTCAACGACTAGCGACTATCAGCACCTTCGGGCAGCTCTGATTGGCTATGATCGACTGGCACGTACTAATTGGCACACACGGACTATTGGTCACGGACTATGGGTACGGACAACTGGGCACGGGGACAACTTGGCATGGACTAGCACGTACTCTTGGGCACTATGGGAAGGTGAAAAGAGCAAGCAATGTCCTGACTCATACTTGGTCCTGACTCCCTGGGTTTTGACTCTGGTCCTGACAACCCCCACTGTAAAGCCCGGTAGAAGCCCATACCTCACTGGATAAGCAATTGGTCGTGATTTCTCCTCCTCACCTAACCGGACCGTACCAGCCCATACCTAACTGAACCGGTATCAGGCCAGATAGTACGAGCCGTGAAAGCCCTTACAAGACAAGATTGTATATCTATCCACTATCCATAAGCGGGGTTGATTGTTAGGGTATGTAGTAGCTAGCTAGGTTGGCTGGTTGGTTGAGTGGAATCAGTTCAGGTAGGTAGGTTCGTTTGCTTGCACTAGCTCTGGTTTCTGGGACTAGCTATTGGTGGTACGAGTGGTAGGAGACGATACAATAGCTAAGCATGATTGGCTGGTGCTCCTGCTTGCTTGGTTGGTTCAATCAATCTCTGTATGCCGGTAAGGTTGCTTGCTTGCTTGTAGGTTAGAGAGCTCTCGAGAATAGCTATTGGTGAGAGCAGCTAGCGATAGAAGCATTAGTTAGCGTGAAGCAATGGATGATTACCAGCCTAACGCTTAGGTTGTTTACCAGCCCACCAATGCCCACACTATAAATCTTACGCTGTCTAGAGTGACCAGCCTTATAAGCCTTATCAGCCATAGAGTGACCAGTCTTACCAGCCATAGAGTGACCAGTCTTACCAGCCATAGAGTGACCAGTCTTACCAGCCATAGAGTGACCAGTCTTACCAGCCATAGAGTGACCAGCTGATGAAACGAACAGAGCTCTAAGCCTACCTACAGCCAGCCTACCTACAGCCAGCCCGCCTACAGCATATAAAGTCAGGACCCCATTGTGCACCTACCTTTCTCTTTGTTGTCTCAGAGACAACTCGGCTAAAGAATCAATTTATAGCCCTAGCCCTCTAATTCCGCCCTAGCCTTAGGCTGTTGGAAGGTCGCGTTTCGTTCTTCTCCGCCCTAACTTCGGCATGGCAACCCAGCCAAAGCGCCCGGGCAGTTGGTAAGGCAGCACTGGCAGTACTCGGCTCAGCTGCCGAAGAAGACTTCTATAAGGAGGTCACACTTATTCGCTTAGAAAGACTCTTTTTCACCCGTCAACCCTCCATTTACCCTCTTCAACCCTTAGCGAATCAAAGTCAACCCTCAGCTAAGCTAAGGCAACCTTAAGGAACCCTCTCTTCAACCCTCTATACCGGCCGGCTTACCGGTCCTGATCTTCGGTAAGGTCCTGAAAGACTCTTTCTTCCCCTCAATGCTCCACTGCACCGCGGCAGACAAAGCCTGCAAAATGGACCTTCCCGCAGATACCTTTCCTCCTCTGCATCCACACCATGGCCCTTTGCAGTATATTGCCTATATCTCATTGGAAGGTGAACCCGAAGGCAGCCAATTGGACATGAATACATCTTGGTGGCTATCGCTTCTTGCACAAAGTGGGTGGAAGCAGCCTCCTACACCACGATCGGCACACGTCATAATCTTTTCATATGGTGAGGAGACGTATTCGCAATTGTCACGGGCCTGGGCTCTGCCGGAGACGTATTCGCCATTGTTTCATAACCTGACTTCACCCTTGGCGGCACTTATTGAAGGTTGACTTCTTCTTTGTTCATCGAAGTTTGACTTATCATCACCTTGGCGGAGGTTCTTGCTAATTTCACTCCTCGATCTCCTTTCGTCAATCGAGCGGTTTCACTCCTCACCATATGAATAGTGAGTCGATGGCGGCCTTATAGTCGAGAGTTCGGCAAGCTCACCCTCACCTCTTTGGGGAGGTGAGCGATAAATCCCTACCGGGCCTATTTTGCCATTTTCACTTGGCGGAACTTCTTTCAATAGAATTGGTCGAGCCTTAAAGCGCATCATGACGTAATTACATATATAATATCTTAATTTGGATTGTAAGCACCCTCTTCATTATTCTAGGCAGCGGTACCATCAATCATTCCGTCCAGCCATCCAGCAAGCAGCAAGTTCGAAGAAAGAAAGAAAAGACTGTCTGCAAATGAGCTCACAATCTCCATGCACTTCAATGCCTTTTGAGAACTCCAATAGAAATTTCAATTTACTTATTTGGTGGGGGGGGTTATCAGTCGAGCCCCCTGTCGGGTCCTTTCTCGAGTGCCATCTATGCCCGTTTTCATTGAATCGACGGAAGGTTTATTAGGTAATTGGACCAGCGATAACTAGGGTGAGCTTGCCGAACTCTCGACTAAAGGCCCGGAGGGACTCTATAGAGGTTACGAGGTCGAGGAGAGGCATTTCACTGTCATAAACTGGTCAATTCTACCAAATACCGATGGGTGGAGGATCTTTTCTCTCCGCCGACTCACAAATGAGAAATTCCATTATTCAATCACGTAGGTGCATCGTAGACAGGGGTTTGCACTTTGTCCCAGCAAAGCATGCTCCTCATTTCAGTCATCAAAGCAAAGGTATAAATGTAAGGAACAGATGGAAGCATGTGGCTGGCTATCATTACTGATACATCTCACTTTTCGAGCTTACGATTTTATGCCTCCATTACTTATTTGGCCCAACTCACCTTCCTTATTCCCTCGAGCAAAGAAAGTGAATTGAATCCGGACCTACCAGCCTTTCTATTTCGGAAGCAATA
>Ga0115851_100009_pt1 | contig 39689 bp, 40 predicted proteins | sample InSIn2gowninarea_FD_83865 | JGI IMG/M metagenome (GOLD analysis project Ga0115851, IMG submission 83865)
AAGTTGAAGGTGCAGAATTTTATATGCTGCATCAGTTTTTTGGGGAAAGTTACGAACAAGTGCAAACTCACGTCCACGATATCGGCGAGCGCTTAGATGGTATTGGTGGCGTACCTGTGGCAAGTTTTAGCAAATTAGCTCAACTATGTTGCTTTGAGCCAGAAGAAGACGGAGTTTTCAACTGTAGAGCAATGGTAGAACACAATTTAGTTGCTGAACAAGCAGTAATTAACTTAATTCGCCGCCAAGCAACTCAAGCGGAAAGTTTAGGCGATCGCGCAACACGCTACTTATATGAGACAATTTTACTTAAAACCGAAGAAAGAGCCTATCATTTAGCTCACTTTTTAGCTCATGACAGCCTCACCTTGGGGTTTATGAGCAATGGCAAGAACTAGCTAAAAGGGTGCATCTACGGGTGCGCCCTACTGATATAAAATATGAATTTGCAAAGATAAATGTAGCAGAGCGATCGCGCCAAGAGGTATTTTACGAGAGTGAGATCGCGCTTCCACCCATGCTATGAGTTACGTTAGTCGATCATCCTGCATTGTCGTAAACGTAGTTACTGGTAGCTATGAATTGAGTGTACTGCTAATATCTGCATAGCAAGTCAGACGGCGTTAGTTGACTTACAGCATTGTAAACTCTGTTTACACGCTTACCTGTTACGCCATACCTGATTGGGCGATCGCACTTTGTTTAATCGATCGCATCGTCAAACAAACAAGCTACATTACTCCAGTGATGACTTATAATTTTCGCGTAATTAGGTTATGGGAAGAAGCAGTGGAAGTGTTTTTGAGTACACAAGGGTTGCTACCATTAGCAGTGTTGAGTCGGACTTCAAACAAAGAAGCAGTGTTAGCGCAGGTGGTGGGTAAACTAGAGCCGATCGCTAACTCTAGAGAACAAAGTAATTTAACGGCAGCGACAAGTATCTTAGCAGAGTTAGAATTAGAGGAGCAGGAAATTCGACGCTTGATGAGGAGTCCGCTAATGCGCGATTCTACGATGTATCAATCTATTTTAAGCGAAGGTTGGGCTAAGGGTCACGCTATTGAAAGTAGAGCATTAGTTCTCAAGTAACTTACCCGCAAATTGGGTAATCTATCATCAGAACTGACCACAAAAGTGAGCGCTCTGAGTCTTGAGAAGTTGGAGGCTTTAGGTGAAGCTTTATTGGATTTTACATTGGTTGAAGATTTAGAATCTTGATTAAATTAATTTGATTGTCAATAGCTCGACACACTAGCCTTGAATCAATACCCTCATCTTACTCTAGGGAAGTGCGATCGCACTTATAATCTACCGATCGATCGCTGTTGATGTCTGCGTAGCGAGTCAGGTTAGTTAGTTGAATCACCCCATCGTAAGTCATACTTGCGCGCTTATCAGTTATACCGTTACCTGAAAGAGCGATTGCACCAAAGGGTATTTTACGAGAGTGCGATCGCTCTTTTTTTGTAGCTGTACAAAACTAGGGGGCAAACTTCTGTAGTTTTTATGATTCATTAGCTAAAAATACCCCTTAATCAACGCAAATAGAGGCTCTTACTATACTTTTTTAGGAAAATGATAAATAAGTAGCAACGAGAATTACAATAGACGCTTAAAATAGTCAAGATTTGCATATTCGTAATCCGAATTAACTACTATGCCCCGTCGTGACGACCTCCATAAAATTTTACTACTTGGCTCTGGCCCAATCGTAATTGGACAAGCCTGTGAGTTTGACTATTCTGGGACTCAAGCTTGTAAAGCACTCCGAGAAGAAGGTTATGAGGTGGTACTCGTCAATTCCAATCCTGCCACCATTATGACCGACCCGGAAACCGCCGATCGCACATACATCGAGCCACTAACGCCGGAATTAGTCGAAAAAATCATTGCAAAAGAGCGTCCCGATGCGTTATTACCCACTATGGGCGGACAAACTGCTCTAAATATAGCTGTATCTTTAGCAAAAAGCGGCGCGTTGGAGAAGTACGGAGTAGAGTTAATTGGGGCAAAGTTGCCAGCTATCGAAAAAGCTGAAGACAGACAACTATTTAAAGAAGCAATGGATCGCATTGGGGTAGCGATGTGTCCTTGCGATACAGCATCAACAATCGAAGAATCAAAAGCCGTAGCGCGTACTATTGGTTCTTACCCGCTCATTATTCGCCCAGCCTTCACAATGGGCGGTAGCGGCGGCGGGATTGCCTACAACCAAGAAGAATTTGAAGAAATGGCGCAAGTAGGTATTGATGCAAGTCCCGTTTCCCAAATATTAATTGATAAATCATTACTCGGTTGGAAAGAATACGAATTAGAAGTAATGCGCGATTTGGCAGATAACGTCGTGATTATCTGCTCGATTGAAAACCTCGACCCGATGGGCATTCATACCGGAGACTCAATTACTGTTGCTCCCGCGCAAACGCTTACAGATAAAGAATATCAGCGTTTACGAGACATGGCGATTAAAATTATCCGCGAAATAGGCGTAGAAACAGGCGGCTCGAATATTCAATTTGCAATTAATCCCGTCGATGGCGATGTGATTGTCATTGAGATGAACCCCCGCGTTTCTCGGTCTTCAGCACTGGCTTCTAAAGCTACAGGCTTTCCCATCGCTAAATTTGCGGCAAAATTAGCAGTGGGTTATACCTTAGACGAAATTAGTAACGACATTACTAAAAAAACCCCCGCATCTTTTGAACCAACTATCGACTATGTAGTTACCAAAATTCCCCGGTTTGCGTTTGAAAAATTCCCCGGCTCAGAACCCGTCCTAACTACGCAAATGAAGTCTGTAGGCGAAGCAATGGCAATTGGACGCACCTTTAACGAGTCGTTTCAAAAAGCTTTGCGGAGTTTGGAAACTGGGCGTGCTGGTTGGGGTTGCGATATTAAAGAAAAATTACCCAGTGGAGAGCATCTTCGCCCGCAACTGCGAACTCCCAACCCCGAACGGATTTTTGCAGTGCGTCAAGCCATGCTTTTAGGCATGAGTGTAGAGGAAATTTATGGTTTAACAGGTATCGATCCTTGGTTTTTGGACAAAATGCAAATTTTGATCGAAACGGAAAAGTTTATTAAAAGAACGCCGTTGAATCAGTTATCAAAAGAACAACTATACAATGTCAAACGCGAAGGATTTAGCGATCGCCAAATTGCTTTTGCAACCAAAACTACAGAAGACGAAGTTAGAACCTATCGCAAGCAGTTAGGCGTTATCCCCGTTTATAAAACCGTAGATACTTGCGCCGCCGAATTTGAGGCACTTACTCCCTACCACTATTCTACCTATGAAGAAGAATCGGAAGTTAGACCTTCAGACAAGCAAAAAGTCATGATTTTAGGCGGAGGGCCAAATCGCATCGGTCAAGGAATTGAGTTTGATTACTGTTGCTGTCACGCTAGTTACGCCCTCAAAGCGGCGGGATTTGAGACAATTATGGTCAACTCCAACCCCGAAACGGTATCGACCGATTACGATACAAGCGATCGCTTATATTTTGAGCCGCTCACTAAAGAAGATGTCCTCAACGTCATTGAAGCAGAAAACCCCGTTGGAATAATCGTCCAATTTGGCGGTCAAACTCCCCTAAAGCTTGCAATACCATTGCAAAAATATTTAGCTGAAAATGCTGATACTTTATCCGCTACTAAAATTTGGGGAACTTCACCCGATTCTATCGACACCGCCGAAGATCGCGAACGATTTGAGCAGATTCTCAGCCGCTTAGAAATTACTCAACCACCTAATGGTATCGCTCGTAATTATGACGATGCTTTAGTAGTCGCTGGCAAAATTGGTTATCCGGTAGTCGTGCGTCCTAGCTATGTTTTGGGGGGACGCGCAATGGAAATTGTTTACTCTGACGCGGACTTAGAGCGCTATATGGTTTACGCGGTGCTAGTAGAACCCGACCATCCAATTTTAATTGACAAGTTTCTCGAAAATGCCATTGAAGTTGATGTCGATGCGATCGCCGACCATACCGGAAAAGTAGTAATTGGCGGCATTATGGAACATATCGAGCAAGCAGGTATTCACTCTGGCGACTCGGCTTGTTCTTTACCTGCAATTTCTTTACCTACGGCGGTTTTAGATAAAATTCGCACTTGGACAACGCAGTTAGCTAAAGCATTAAACGTTATTGGTTTAATGAATATTCAGTTTGCCGTAGTCAACGCCCATAGTTACAACCCCCAAGTTTACATTATTGAAGCAAATCCTCGCGCTTCGCGGACTGTACCTTTTGTCTCAAAAACAACAGGCGTACCCTTAGCAAAACTCGCCTCTTTGATTATGTCGGGGAAAACCTTAGAATCGCTTGGCTTTACGACTGAACCTACCCCTAGCCATATTGCCGTGAAAGAAGCCGTATTACCTTTTAATAAGTTTCCAGGAACAGATACAATTTTAGGGCCAGAGATGCGCTCCACCGGGGAAGTAATGGGCATTGACAGCGATTTTGGACGGGCATTTGCTAAAGGTGAATTAGGCGCGGGGCAGGTACTACCATTGAGCGGAACTGTGTTTGTCTCCTTGAGCGATCGCGATAAAGTTTTAGTTGTCCCTGTTATTAAAGAATTTATCGCTTTAGGCTTCCATGTTTTAGCCACCGATGGAACCCGCCGAGTTTTGCAAGAGCATGATTTGCAGGAAGTTGAATTAGTGCTAAAACTCCATGAAGGTCGCCCCCACGTCTTGGATGCGATGAAAAACCACAACATTCAATTAATTATTAATACTCCTTCGGGGGAAGAAGCTCAAACCGATGCCCGTTTAATTCGTCGCACCGCCATAACTTATAAAATCCCAATTATTACAACCATTGCAGGTGCTAGAGCTACGGCGGCGGCGATTCGCTCGATGCAAACTACACCTTTAGATGTTAAAGCTCTGCAAGACTACTTGTTGTAGCCCAATATTGCTGTAGAGGCTTGATATTAGCGGAGTGTTCCAACGAGTGCAGACAAGTTTTTAGGAACTTATCTGCTTGCAGACAAGACTTTTATTTACAGGGCTTTGGGAAATATACCCCCAAGTCCTCATTTTCTATAAGTAAGACCTAGGTGGCAAAAAATAATTTTATCAAATCTTTTAGTAAAACCTGAAAAAGGGAGTAGTCGTAAATCTTAATGAATGTTACAATTGTTAATATTACTAAATTAACATGTAAGCTAAATAAAAAAATAACTTAGTGTATAATTGACGCTCCCCCCTGTAGAAGTATCCTAATCTAATGAAAAATTGTTTTTAATTCAAAGTTGACAATAACTTATAAATATTGTATTTGTTCCATAAAAAAATTGAACTACGAAGCGCTTCCGTTTTCCTGCCAAGCCCATTAATAATAAAAAAGTAGCGTTATGAAGACCGCTCAGACTGCCACAGACCTAGTGCGTACCTACCTACGTGAAATTGGTCGCGTACCCCTGCTAACCCACGAGCAGGAAATTCTATATGGCAAGCAAGTACAGCGTTCGAGCGCCTTGCAAGCAGTAAGAGAAGCATTACTCGCCGAACACGGACGAGAACCAACTCAGCAAGAGTGGGTAGATGCTAGCGACGCTGAAGATAGCGAGGAAATTGCTAAAATCATCGCCGCCGGAGAACTGGCTAAACGCAAGATGGTGGAAGCAAATTTACGTTTAGTAGTATCGGTTGCCAAAAAATATATTAAGCGTAACGTAGACTTGCTCGATTTGATCCAAGAAGGAACAATTGGGATGCAGCGCGGGGTAGAAAAATTCGATCCTACAAAAGGCTATCGGTTTTCGACCTATGCTTACTGGTGGATTCGCCAAGCCATAACTCGCGCGATCGCCGAAAAAGGGCGGACAATTCGCTTACCCATTCACATCACCGAAAAACTCAATAAAATTAAAAAGGCCCAACGCCAGCTTTCCCAAAAACTAGGACGCGCACCTACGGCGGGAGAATTAGCGACGGAACTTGAATTAACGACTAAGCAAGTTAGAGAGTATCTAGAACGGGCGCGTTTACCTTTGTCTCTAGATTTGCGCGTGGGAGATAACCAAGACACCGAACTTGGCGAATTGCTAGAAGATACGGGCGCTTCTCCAGAAGAATTTGTGATGCAATCTTCTTTAGCTACAGACTTAGATTTGTTGATGGCAGATTTGACACCGCAGCAAAGAGAAGTATTAATTCTGCGCTTTGGTTTAGCCGACGGACAAGCCCTAACTTTAGCGAAAATAGGCGATCGCTTAAATATTAGCCGCGAACGAGTTAGACAAATTGAGCGTGAAGCTTTGACCAAACTCCGCAAACGTAAAGCCGATATGGATCAATACCTAGCAAGCTAAAAGGAAGAAAATACCCCAATAATAGGTTCGGTTTCATCGACCTCAAGTCTCTATCTAGCTTGTTACATTAGTTTGCAGAAGGCAAAATACCTAGGTTTAAACGACGGCAACTGAAGCAAAAAATTAAGCTAGGGTAGCCAAAATCAAACGGAGGCATTAAGTGAGCAATTCACCCAATCAAATCTCAGAGTTTTTCAACGGCGAATCAGAAAATACTAATTTGTTGTGGCATTACGTCCAATCTCTGAGTCCCGAAACAATTACTCAATTATCTAAGCCAAGCTCTGGCGAAGTGTTCCAAGTTATGGAACGCAATATTTTAGGACTTTTGGGCGGCTTACCTTCAGAACACTTCGATGTAACAATTAGCACTAGCAGGGAAAATTTGGGCAGACTTTTGGCTTCCGCAATGATTAGCGGCTATTTTTTACGCAACGCCGAACAAAGAATGACCTTTGACACAGCCTTGCAAGCATCGGAAAGCGAATAAAGTAAGTTTTAGTTCATTAAACAAGGGTAGACTAATTTTTTGTCTGCCCTTGTTTTGGTTTTTGACAATTTATGGCTCAAAAAATTATTGGTGTTGGCGTAATTTGGAACCAGCAAGGACAAATTTTGATCGACCGCCGTCGCCCTACCGGAGTATTAGGCGGTTTTTGGGAATTTCCTGGCGGCAAAATTGTAGCTGGCGAAACGGTAGAAGAATGTATTAAGCGAGAAATTTGGGAAGAATTAGGAATTGTAATTGAAGTTGGCAAGCATTTAATTACGATCGCCCATACTTACAGTCACTTGCACGTTACTTTGATCGTGCATCATTGCTCTTATTTAGACGGTACGCCGCAACCAATAGAATGCGAGGAAATTCGCTGGGTAACTTTAGAGGAAATAGATAAGTTTGCGTTTCCCCAAGCAAATTTTCAAATTATCGCCGCCTTGCGTCAAGCTGGATAAATCGGAATTGTAAAGTGAAAACAACTACCGCCTGTAAGCGGCGAATCTACCCAGATTTGCCCGTAATGAGCGTTGATGATGCTTTGGCACAAAGATAACCCAATTCCGTAGCCATCACACGTCTTATCGCGTTCTAGGCGTACTCGCTCCTCAAAAATGCGATCGCGATCTTCTAGCGGAATCCCAGGGCCAGTATCGCAAATGCTAACTTGGGCTTTTTGACTGGTGCGATGCAATACTGATAGGCGAATAGTGCCATTTTTCGGTGTGTACTTAATCGCATTATCTAACAAGTTAATTAATACCTGTCGCAATCTTTCGCTATCAGCGTAAACAAAGGGTAAATCCCCTGGCAAATCGGTTTCTATAACTTGAAACTTTGCTAAAGCGCGATCGCACTGATGGCTTAAAACTTCACGGCACAGCTTATTTATATCTAATTTAGCTGGTTCAATGTGCAATTGAGCGCTCGTACCGCGAGCTACTTCTAATAATCCCGTAATCATGCGATCGATAGCTTTGGCTTGATTGCGGGCTTGTTTAAACAATTGGGAGGCTAATTCTGGCTTGAGACGAGAAACTTTGTTTTCTTGAAAAACTAAATGCGTTTCTAAAGTTTCTAGGGCAATCGATACCGCCGTCAAAGGATTGCGCAGATCGTGAGCCAGCATAGCAATTACTCGATCTTTGAACTGTAACTGCTCAGTGAGTTTCTCTTGTTCTCGCTTTAAATGGAAAATTTCATCGGTAAGTTTTATTAATTCAGCAGAATCACTCACAGAACGAATCGGTGATGGGGGTAAATTGATATTATAGTCTTGGTCTAAACTTTCGGTAATTCGATCTAATTCTACATACGTTTCTACCGATTGCTGCCAACGAAACCACCAATTTTTTAATTGAGTGTTGAGACTGCTACCCGCTAGAACTTGCTGAGGTGCGGGGTGAATTTTGACTAAGGCTGGTGTTGCCACCAGTTTAAAATGTTCTGCTAAGTAAGGCTGTTCGCCTACATTAATAATTTGCAGTTCAAAGGGATAATCAGCTTGTAGCTGTTTGAGATAATGGGAAATCTCCTGAACTTGGCTTCGCGCACTCGGACGTTCATCAACAAACAGTAATAGTTGAAGGGGTGCTTCGGAGTAAGTAGGTTGTTGCGGCGAAACCTGCATGCAAACTTTTTCTAGCACTGACGACAGGCAACTTTTTGAGGGTGGGCGGAAGTATAAACAAACAATGCGTTAGATTTACTTCTCTATAAATTTAATATCAATTTAAGATTTTGAACATAGGTATAGCCCAAGATTTACCTTAACTTCTTAATATTCAGATTTTTTTAGACCCCAATACCCAGTCACAGACAGCTTTGTCAACTCCCAGTTAGTTGACAAAGATTTAGTTAGGAGTTTCACAATAAACTTGAAGTAAATGGGCACAAGCAGAAATTGCCCCCAAATGGGCAATCTCAAACCCGTGAGTATTTTGGGTAGGAAAGGCTACACAAGCCGCACGGGCAACATGACCTAGTTTCATGGCAATAGAGGCATCGCTGCCAAACTTGCTAATTGCAGCTAATTGTACGGGCATATCTATTTGTTTTGCTGCCTGACGCAATTGGGCGTTTAGTCCTTCGTCGTAAATACCGTAACCATCTTGAGCCAAAATTACTGGTATTGCTCCTTCGTCTACCGGGTATTCGGGTGCTACAGGGCAAATTTCTAAGGCAATTAAGGCATCCAATTGTTGCTTTCCGCTAAAATACAGCGCACCAATTGCCCCAACTTCTTCTTTGGCGGAGGCAACTAAATAAGTATCGTAGATTGGTTGAGTTAAGTTTTTTGCCAGCGCCAGCAATATAGCAAGTGAGGCTTTATTGTCTAAGGTGTAACTTGCAATGTAATCTTTTAATCTAACTGGGCGTTTGCGGTGTTTGCCTACAACAATGCGCGTTCCGGGGCGTACCCCAGCTAATTCTAATTCTTCGGAAGTACATTTAGTTTCAATCCAGGCATCTTCCCACCGTAGCGCTTTATCTTCTTGCTGGACTTGTTGAGGAGATTCGTGGGACACGTGGCGCGAACCAAAGCTAAGAATACCGCTAATTGTGGCATTATCTCCAAGTAAATCGACAACACCTTCGCCATACACCCAAGGAAAAGAGCCGCCTAATTTGCGGGCCGATACTGTACCATCAGCTTCTATGGTTTTGGCGATCGCGCCTATTTCATCTTTATGGGCAGTAATGGCTATAGAGCCAGCTTCTCGCCCAGGAATTAAGCCAATAATATTATCTGCTTTGTCTTGCCAAACTTCTATGCCAAGTTCGGTAAAGCGGCGTAGCAATAGTTGATTGATTTGGGTTTCTACACCACTTGGAGAATGGTGCATTACTAATTCTTCAATGGTCAAAAATAGCTCGTCGTAGTTCAAAAAACTCATTTATTCTGTAGGTGATGGTTCTGGAGTGTTGTTATCTTGCTGGTTAATTTGCAATACTTCTTCGGCTGATAAGCCCTCTGTAGCGTTGCCAAAATACCATAAAACCGCAGCAGCTTCGGCACGGGTAACAGGTTTTTTCGGTTGCAATAAGGTCGTGTAGCCAAAAGCGCGGCGAATATTCGATCTGTCGCTATTTTGAAAGTCTGCAAAGATTGCCCGTAATAATTTCGGGTCAATTTTACCTGCGTCTTGGAAGCCCCAGCTATCTTTTACGGCATCTAGCGAAGCATTAGGTAAGGCTTGGCGCGTATCTAAAGGAACCTTCCAGCTAATTAACTGTTCGCGGGTTAAAGGCGCGTTAGGGCGAAATAGTACAGCGCTGCTATCTCCTGATAAAGCACTAGGAATTAACCCAGCGTCAGCTAGTCCTTGAATTGCTGCAAAATCTGGATCGCTGGGGGGTACATCTTGAAAGGTTTTTTGGTTGTTTTTAGATGCTTCACGAATTTGCAGGGCAGGACGGCTGCTGTTAATTTGGTTATTGGCAGCAAATAATAAACGGGCGTATTCGCGGCGAGTAATGGTTTTTGCTGGATAAAACTGCTGACTTTGGGTGTTTTTATTGCTTGCAGTGGGGAGAGACAATACGCCTAACGCTGCCAAATCTTTGATGTACGATCGCAATTGTTGCGGCGCTTTGTCAATATCGGTAAATGATTGGGTTGTAGTAGTATTCGCCCTTTGTGTAGGAGACACCGAGGGGGCTACAGGGCCAACAAAGGTTTCATTTCCATTTTGCGGCGTGGTGGTAGTTGGTGGCGTAGCTTGGGCTGTGTCGGGATTGCGAACATACTCCACAGTAAATTGTGTCGCTGCTCCTGGAGTTGCATCTTGAATTGCTACGGTTACTTGCAAATTGTTTTGACGCGCGATTAAAGCGTTGTTTTGTTCTGTAGGCTGGCTGACAATTTGCCAATTTTGCGTTTGTAACTGGTTTTGATAAAAGCTTTGGACTAAATTTGCCGCATCGGTACTAACCCACGTAGTTAATATGGTTGAAGTATCTGCGGTGGGTGTTGGCGGGACTACCCCTTGCAATTGGGCGTTGGGATAGATCGGGAAATTTGCAGGTAAGCCAGCACTGGGGCCAGAATTAGAAGTATTTTGGGAGTTTTCTGTAGCCGATCGCTCCTCGGCGCTTAATACTTGTTCTAAATTATTGCCTGCTGGACTATTGGCACAGGCTGTCAATGCGCTTAGTAATAATAAACTAACAATTTTTTTGGCAGCAAGTTGGGAAGGCAACACGGCAAGTAAAAAAAGAAACTATCAATTTCTACGCTAACGCAATTCACTTAAGTAGTAATAATCATTAAATTAAATCCAGGCGATCGCCGCTATTTTCTACAATAAAAATAGAGAAGTTTTTTCACAAGTAGCAGCCTAAAAGATGCCTAAAACCGTTGCCGAGGCGATGACTCCTAAGCCTGTCGTCGTTAAGCCCCAAACGCCCCTCAATGAAGCAATTAAAATCTTGGCAGAACGCCGATTTAGCGGGCTTCCTGTAGTGGGCGATGACGATCGCCTGGTGGGGATAATTTCGGAAACTGACTTGATGTGGCAAGAAACGGGCGTTACGCCTCCCGCTTACATTATGTTTCTTGACAGCGTAATTTATCTCCAAAATCCTGCCACCTATGAGCGAGAATTGCATAAGGCTTTAGGACAAACAGTGGGTGAAGTTATGAGTAACGATCCTGTGGCTATTTCGGCGGACAAACCTTTAAAAGAAGCAGCGCAATTGCTACACGATCGCGATATCCGACGTTTACCTGTAGTGGATGCCAATAACCTCGTCATTGGCATTTTAACGCGCGGCGATATTGTCCGCGCTATGGCAGCTAGTTCAGACTAAAATTATCCTTTTTACTAAATAAATTCAATGAGTGCTAATTCTGAATCTATTAAACAAATGCTCGCTTCGGAAGATTTGGGCGAAAGATTGCGGGCGGTAAATCAAATTCGGGAACTAGAAGATAAAAAAATTGCTTTTGAACTTGCCCAAACTGCCATTAAAGATCGCAATACCCGCGTCCGGTATGCGGCGGTAAGTCAAATGGATACCCTCGGCGGACAAGACTTACAGAAGTCGCTAGAGTTGTTGCTGGAAAGCTTGCATAACGATCCCGAACCCGACGTACAAGCCGCCGCCGCCGATTGTTTAGGTGCTTTAAAACTTACTGAAGCCTTTGAAGACTTGCAAAAACTTTATTACAGTACCCCGGAATGGCTGGTAAAGTTCAGTATTGTGGCAACTTTAGGCGAACTTGGCGATCCGCGATCTTTTGACTTGCTTACCGAAGCCTTAAATTCTGATAACGATTTAGTCCAAACGGCGGCAATTAGTTCTTTAGGAGAATTGGGAGACTTTCGCGCTGTAGAACTATTGGTTCCTTATGCTACAAATGCCGATTGGCAAATTCGCTATCGTGTTGTTCAAGCTATGAGTAGTTTGGGTGGCGATCGCGCTCGTGCGACCCTAGAATCTCTAGCAAAAGACGATGTAGAAGCGGTAGCTAAGGAAGCTCAGAGTTATTTGTAAGCGATCGCCAAATTTCGCTGTTAGTAAACTCCAGCCCTTAAAGTTTCATTGCAAGGTGGGCGGTAAAGGCAACTTTTTCTCTAGTTGATAGTTGCGCTGTTTTATTAATTGCTGTAACTCCTTGACGCGCCTACCTGGGGCGGGATGGGTGGCTAAAAAGTCTACGTCTGACGTTTGTTTTTGACTCATCCAAGCAAAAAAATCTGTTGCCCCAGCAACATGACCGTAGGTTTGCTGTAGCAAGGTTAAACCAACTTCATCGGCTTGGCTTTCTTGAGATTGGGAGTATTGGGAATTACTAATTGCTTCAATTCCCGAAACAGCGATTGATTCAATTGCACCAATATCGCCGATAAAATAAGAAATGGCAACTTGGACAATTACCGCTCGTCCTAAACTGCGTAAATGATCTCTATTGGCAAAATGTCCCAATTCATGCCCCAATACCATCACTAACTCATTTTCCGATTGTGCTTGTTTTACGAGGCCAGCATAGATAATAATGCGATCGCCTGGCAAAGCTAACGCATTAACGGTATCGTCAGGAATGTACAGCACCTTGTAATCTCTATTTTGGCGCTGCTCTGGAGGCAACTTTGCCTCTAACCGATCTAACAGTTCGTTGAGGGTGTTTTGGGCATTTGATGGCTGTGCTAGGCGTTCGTAAACGGGAACTATTACCGCCCCTAACTGTTGTTCGACACTTGGAGGTATTAACCAAACTATACTACTTGCAACCCAACTAATTAGCCAAATAATCCCGATAGTAAATCCGGCAAAAATTCCCAGTAGAATTAATAACTGTCGATTGCTCGGTGGTTTATTGCGACTTGTATAAGTTGTTGATGACATGGTGGTAAAGGTAATTTTTTAATCACTCTTAGTCGGACGGAAAGGATTAAGGAAATTAACTAAAGTTGACAGCTTGCGCGATTGCACCCACAAACGCCCATTGCCACTAAAACGACAAACCAATCCCTCGCCGCCTAGTATTCCCGTCCTTAATCCTTTAAAAGATAAACCGCCGAGCATTTCAACGCTGTAGTTTAAAGTATCTTCAAACGCCACAATGTAACCTGTATCGACTACATAATCTCCAGCAATGGGAATTTCAATAATTGCGCCGTAAGAACTAAACCAAACATCCCCTCGTCCAGTGGTTTTGATTAAAAACAATGATTCTCCGCTAAAAAAACCTTTAAAGCCCTGAAACTTACTATCAATTTCTACGGTAGTGCCAGAAGCCACAAACCCAGAAGATTGAATCATTAACCCCGTACCATCAATATAGTAATGCTGAATATCTCCCGGTACTCCTGGCGAAATATATAAGTCTCCAGCTTTGCCTTGGGCTGTAAATTCGCTTAAAAACAACGATTCACCCCCCAGCATTCGCCCCAACCCCTTCATCAGGCCGCCATGAACTTTAGATTTCATGTTTATCCAAGAATCCATTGCTGCCATTCCGCCCGATTCTACAAATACAGTTTGATTTGGTTGCAAGCTCAAACGCAGAGAAGCATAGGCGGGAGCATGAGTAATTTCGTAAGTAATATCATTATTTTTAACGGGCATTTATTTAACTCCTAATATTAAATAAATTTGTTTTATCTGGGCGGTAATTTAGAGCCAACTTCCCGACCAAATGCCCCGGCGTTGTGGCTTTGACAATAGATTTTTCCTTGTCCAATAAATTTACAAACTAAGCCTTCTCCACCTAAAAAAGCCCCCATCCAACTAGAGCCTGCTTTAGTAATTTCAAAGTTTAAGCTTTTTTCAAAAGCTACAATATGTCCCGTATCAACAATGTATTCACCATCTACAGGTATTTCATAAACTGCGCCAAAAGAACTAAGAATAACGTATCCGTTACCAGTAATATTTAGCCAAAATACTGACTCTCCAGAAAATACCGATTTTAAGCCTTGAAAACCTAGCTCCATATCAACATTAGATTCACTGGCAAGGTAAGAAGTTGATTGCACAACTAACCCTGTTTCTGTTACTTGACAAAGTAAAATATCGCCCATAAATTTAGGCGCAATTAACACTTCTCCACCAGCTTTTGGCGATCGAAATACACTTAAAAATAGCGATTCTCCTGCAACTAAACGCTTGAGTCCGCCTAAAATTCCGCCCCCTTTTCCTTGTCTTAAAGTCGTACTAGCATTGATATAACCGCTCATGGCAATCATGCACCCGGCTTCGGCTACTAATTCTTCACCAGATTCTAGAATCACTTTGGCGATCGCGCTGTCTGGTTGGTGTAAAATTTCTACATTCATCTTTTCAAGTTTTTAGTTAAACACAGCAGATCTTATTTACTAACTTGGTTAGTAAAAGTTTCATTTAAAAGCTAATAAGTATTTTTATTAACGAAGTTTGGTGCGTAAATATCTAACTAGCCCATCAACGCTACGAGATTGCAAATATATTTCGCCTTGTCCAGAAAGCTTACTTACTATTCCTTCGCCGGACGTAACTGAGCCTACTAAACCACCAGCAAGCTTTATACTCTGTTTAATTTGCGGTTCGTAGGCTACTAAATGACCGCTATCAACTATAAATTCGCCACTAACGCGTTTTTTGGTAATACCGCCATAAGCACCAAAAAAGATTCTCCCTTTACCGCTTAGTCTCAGTCTAAAAAGCCCTTCTCCTGCCAAAAAACTCGCAAATCCTGCCCATTGTACTCCCATATTTATCCCTGGAGTATGAGCAATATAAGCGCCGGGTTGAAAGCAAATTTCACTGTTATTTAAATCGATGCGGTCAATATCGCCGATGGTAGATTGGGTCAAAGTTAATTTCAGTGGAGCTTTAGTTTGATTACTGAAAACATTTACAAATAAAGACTCGCCACCAAAAAACTTTTTGATAAGTCCAGGGATAAGTCCGCCCGAAAACTCCGTCCGCATCGATAGTTGCGAATCCATGCTAGTCATAGCACCAGCTTCCGCCGTAATGGTTTCGCCGGGGTTAAGGTTAGAAAAATTGTGGCAAAAGCTGGTTTATAGCGAATCTCAGTTTTCACGAGCGCAATTTACTTCTTTAGGGGGACGCATACAATATGTGCTAGAAGTAAACAGATTGTCCAGTTTTCGTAAAGAAATTAGAAGTTTTTAGCTGGTAAGGTGTTGGGCTGCATAATTAAAAATTAGCGATCGCTATATTTTTATATTCACATCTCTGCGGGTTTTTTAATTTGGATTGAGTATAAACAATAGTGGTGTGATGTTAATGTTTTATTTTAATTACCTCTATCTGAAGTTAGGTTAATTACCTCTATCTATAGTGGGTTTAATAGTAGTTTCTATCTTTGCTAACCTTCAATAAAAGTTGTCATTTTAGACATTTTCTAAGTATCAAATTTAACACAGTATATTTCGTGAAAAAATTACTGTTGTTATTCAATTAAGCAGAGGTTGCTATGACATTTACCCAAACTAACGATCCAGATATTCAGCAAGCTGTTCAATCATTTCAAAGCTTGGAAGTAGACGATCAACTAGCTTTGTTCTATTTTATTTATAAAGAAATGGGTCACTCAATTACTCCGGCTGCGCCTGGTGCGAGTACCGCAGGAACAGATATAGCTGAAGGATTGTTTAATCAAATTAAAGAAAAGTCACGCGAGGAGCAATTACAGTTTCAACGCGACTTAATTAATAATGCAGATAATGAATATACTCGGATGTATGGCTCGATGAGCGAAACTACCAAGCTACTATTGTGGTATCGCTTATCTCAAGGTATGGATAGCGGCGAAATTATTCCTATGCCCTCAGATTACAAAATTTCTTCTCAGGCTGACGAATTATTTAACAAAATTAAAGGCATGGAATTTCAGCAGCAAATTACGCTATTCCGCGATTATGTAGGTCCAATGGGTACAGATGCAAAACCTGGTGCAGATATTTAAATAAAGGTGTTTAGTAGTAGTTAAATATTTTTAGCTAATGCTAACTAAATTGTTAGGCTAAAAGCTCCCTTTTTAGCTTGGCATATTTATTAATGTTGTCAACTTCTAAAGATTAATTATGACCTCCGCACAACCCGACACTGTTAAGCAATCTGTAACAGCATTTCGCAGTTTAAAAATAGAAGATCGCCTCGCAGCCTTGGCGCTAATTTACAAGCATATTGCTGGACAAATCCCCGCAGATGGAGTGAATAATTCCGCAAAAGCAAGTGGGTTGGTAAGTAAAGTTGGACAACTTTCGCCCGAACTGCAAACCCAGGCTTTGCGCGATATGCTAGATGCCCAAAGACAAGACGGCGACGAAGTTGCCCTAGATCCAAATCCTAGTAAAGCCCTCGCTGAACTTGTAACTGGCAACAACGAAACAATCCCCATAGATGAATACAGTTCGTTGGGAAGTGACGATAAACTTGCTTTTTGGTATCAAATGGGTCAAAAGCTAGAAAGCAGCGTTAGTAATATTAACCCTTCATCGGAAATTACTGAATTTCTGCAATCTCTCCAGTCTCTAAGTGCGGACGATCGCGTAGCGTTCATCAGCAAAGCACTTAAATAAGTAGCTATAGTAAAGCTGGCAAAAGCCTCTATTCTAAAAATATAGAGGTACAGCTATGCTCAATATTTTAACAGTGCTGTGGTGGAGCGGCGGGGTTTTCCTCGCCGCTCTTGCTGTAATAGTATTTGTTTTATACTTTCGCGGAACCTTTCGCGATCGCATTGAATACAAGTTATTAAATATTCCTAGTCCTGACGATCCGCGCTTTCGTTTAGCTTTAGCAACTTTATCAAATTCTGTATTTACAACGGGTTGCTGCACCGAGCATTGGGTTGAAGCGGATAATATATATGCTGCCAGAATTGCCGCAATTAAGGAAGCAAAGCACAGCATTCATTTTGAAACATTTTTCATGACCCCAGGGCGACGGGCGAATGATTTTGCCAATGCAATATGCGATCGCGCTAATGATGGAGTTGAGGTGCTAATGATTGTTGACCATCACGGCACAAATAAGCTATCTCAACGTTACTGGAAAAGATTAAAAGCTTGCGGGGTAGACATCCGTTTTTTCAATAAGTTTAATTGGAAAGCACCAATTGATTATTTTGCGCGGACGCATTGGAAGTTATTAGTAATTGACAACAAAAAAGCTTTAATTGGCGGCGCTGGAGTTTCAGATTTTTGGGATGGAGTAGATAATATCAAAGACACCGGGGCTTGGTACGATTTTGAAATGAGCTTTACCGGGGAAGTTGTCGCCGCCTTGCAAGGTATGTTTATGCAACATTGGACGTACGTTCATGGTACGGCGGATTTAAACGTGCAAGTATTTAACCCCCAACCCTCAGACGATCCGCTAATTATGGTAACGGCGGGGGACGACCCTTCCTATCGATCTTCGTCAGTAAAAGCTTTATTTTTAACCAGTATTCACGCCGCCAAAAAAAGAATTTGGATATCTAGCCCTTACTTTTTACCCGATGGTAATTTAAGGGCATCATTAATTATTGCCAAGAAAAAGGGGGTAGAAGTCCGCGTTTTAACTAATGGTTCTCAGTGTGACAAAAAGTTTGTCTATTATGCCTCCTGCGAACTCTACGGCGACTTACTAGCCGCCGGAATTGAAATAAATGAGTATCAACCGAGTATGATGCACGCCAAAGCATTGCTACTTGATGATTGTTGGATTAGTACAGGAAGCGCAAACTTCGATCCGCGTAGCTTTTTCCATAATGACGAACTTGATATTTCCACCGCCCAGCTGGAATTAGTCAAACATATCGAAAATCTATTTATTACAGGCTTTTCGCGGTGTAAACAAATCAATAGTAAAGCGTGGAGTAAACGAGAACTTTGGAAGCGAGTATTAGGGAGAGTCGTGTTGTTTTTCCAATCGCAGTTGTAATTGAACCCGCGCTGTAGCTATAAAAATGTTAAAATCCTGCCTGAGAAACGTAGGGGAAATTGGATGCCAGTATCTACTCAGGAAATCAAATTTGGTACCGATGGCTGGCGGGGAATAATTGGCGATGACTTTACTTTCGATCGCCTAAAATTAGTCGCGCCGATCGCTGCAAAAGTATTATCGCAAACTTACGGGGCGACCGCAGGCAATAACATGATTATTGTGGGTTACGATCGCCGCTTTATCGCCGAAACTTTTGCCCAAAAAACCGCCGATGCTGTCGTCGCCGCAGGTTTTGACGTGTTGCTGGCTGGGGGGTACGCCTCAACTCCAGCCTTTAGTTGGGCAGTCAAGCATTACAACGCTTTAGGTGCATTAGTTATTACCGCAAGTCACAATCCTGGTAGCTATTTAGGGTTAAAAGTTAAAGGTGCTTTTGGGGGTTCAGTTCCACCGGAAGTGACGCAGCAAATTGAAGAATTATTAGTTGCCGAATCATCGCCGCCGCCTAAACCTGGTACGCTGCAAACTTTTGAGCCTTGGGCTAATTATTGTCAAGCTTTGAGACAAAAAGTAGATATAAACCAAATTAGAAATCGGATTACTTCCGGCAAACTAACGGTATTTGTAGATGTCATGCACGGTGCAGCCGCCGGAGGGATGGCGCAAATATTGGGCGTACCCGTACAAGAAATTAATAGCGATCGCGATCCGTTATTTGGTGGCGGTGCGCCGGAACCTTTGCCCCGTTACCTATCTAAGTTATTTCGCACGATGCGGACTCATAACCGCAGTAAAGCCGCCGATAATGTCGCTGTAGGCTTTGTATTTGATGGCGATGGCGATCGCATTGCTGCTGTTGACGGACAAGGTAATTTTCTGTCTTCCCAAATATTAATTCCGATTTTAATTCAACACTTAGCTGCCAAACGCGGTTTAACCGGGGAAATTGTTAGAACTGTTAGCGGATCGGATTTAATCTCGCGCGTTGCCAAAATGTACAATTTGCCAATTTATGAAACTCCGGTAGGCTACAAGTACATCGCCGATCGCATGCTTGTAAGTAATGTATTGCTAGGCGGTGAAGAATCGGGAGGAATTGGCTACGCAAACTACATTCCCGAACGCGATGGTTTATTGTCGGCGCTGTATTTACTAGAAGCTATTTCCTTGGCAGATATGGACTTAAGCGAACTCTACAAGGGCTTGCAAGATGGGACAAACTTCTACTCGGTTTACGATCGCATTGACCTACCTTTAGCGAGTATGGACGTGCGGAGTCGGCTATTAAACCAACTGCAAACCAAGCCTTTACAAGAAATTGCTGGACTTACGGTAGTAGATTGTCTGAGCATTGACGGTTACAAATATCGTTTAGCTGATGACAGTTGGCTAATGATTCGGTTTAGCGGCACAGAACCTGTCTTGCGTTTGTATTGCGAAGCCCCTACCATTCAACAAGTGCATCATACTCTCGCCTGGGCGAAACAGTGGGCAGGATAGTTAGAGACAAAGGGACGGGGGACACGGAGACAAGGAGACGGAGAGACAAGGGGAAGCTTAATTTATAGTTTGGTTTTGGTATCTATGAGTTCAAAATTGCTAGTGGTAGCTACAGGAAATCCTGGTAAGTTGCAGGAAATGCAAGCTTATTTGACGGGTTTAGATTGGGAATTGCAATTAAAGCCTGATGACTTAGAAATTGAGGAAAGTGGGACAACTTTTGCCGAAAATGCTTGCCTCAAAGCTTCACAAATAGCTCAAGCTACCGGAAACTATGCGATTTCCGATGATTCTGGCTTAGAAGTTGCCGCTTTAAATGGCGCACCAGGCATCTATTCGGCGCGTTATGGCTTCAATGACTCCGACCGGATTTCTCGGCTATTAAGGGAGTTAGGAGATACCGCAAATAGACAAGCGCAGTTTGTCTGTGCGATCGCAATTTCTTATCCAAACGGGGAAATCGCCTTGCAAGCATTAGGAATTTGTACGGGTGAAATTCTTTATCAGCCACGCGGTACAGGTGGTTTTGGTTACGATCCAATTTTTTACGTCCCTGCGTATCAAAAAACGTTTGCGGAAATGCCCAAAGAAGTAAAGCACCAAATTAGCCATCGCGGACAAGCCTTTCAAGCATTACTTCCCCAATTGCACAAACTTAAGTAATAAAAGAAAAAGGAAACAAGTCAAAACTTAGTTTCTCCCTTGTCCCCTTCCCTTTATCCCCCCTCATCCCTAAACGGCTTCGAGATTCTTTTCCCCTGTACGGATGCGAATTACTTGTTCTACAGGGGAGATAAAGATTTTGCCATCGCCGATTTCTCCAGTTCTTGCTGCCGCAATTACTTTATCGACTACCATATCTACTTGACTATCTTCAACGACAATTTCTACTTTAAGTTTTTGCAAAAACTCTACAGTATACTCCGAACCGCGATAGCGTTCGGTTTGTCCTTTTTGTCGTCCAAAACCTCGCACCTCTGAAACTGTCATCCCGACAATCCCAGCGTTGACTAGAGCAATTTTTACTTCATCTAGTTTGAAGGGTCGGATAATGGCTTCAACCTTTTTCAATTTCTTCACTCCTTACTGCATGTAGCACTTTATTATGAGAGTTTACCAAGTATTTCCATCGGTACAATACTAGAATATTTCTCTAACTCAAATTGTGATAAATTAAACGCGCTAGTCTTAGCGTATTTAATACCCAAAGACATTGAATATCATTCAAACGTATAAGTAGTAGGTAACAACTAATACAAATTGCTGAAAGTTATCGACTGCGAACCAAAGGACGCATCATAAAATAGCCCGCGCCAAAAGCTGTCGCCATAATTAATACAATAGCGATCGCTAATGACCAACCGCTAATCTCGGAAACTCTTTCGGGTAACTGGCGACGGATGCGTTCTTGTTCGGTGATTTCGGTAATTTCGGTAAACTTCGCAGTTTCAGGGAGAATAGGTGATGACGGCGAATTACGATTAGCGGATTGCGTCTCAGGAAAGGGACGATGATGAGTTTTTTGAGTATTAGTTGTTTGTCGCCAATATAAAACTGAATCTATAGCTTTATTTAGTTCTTGTTGCAGTTGTTGATTTTGTCTGAGTAATTGTTGGTTTTGAGCTTTTAAAGACGCGGATAGCGCTTTAGCAGCTTGTAATTCTGCGGCGAGTTCCCTATACACCGAGACGGGTACAGAGGGCGTAAAGGCAACAGTGGGGTTTGATAGGTTTCGATCTGGAGTAGGGCGCGATCGCATGGGCAAATTTCTTAAAGGTAGATATCACGCTATAGCTAAATTTGGGATTAACTACAGCTAGTCTCTAAGACTATGCCCAACCATACTGGAAATTAGAACAATTTACAGCGTATTTTTCTAAAAATGTAGAAAGTTTTAAACTTTCCCTTACGTTTCACCGCAAAGGGCAAAAAAATGTCCCACTGGCCCTTGTCCTTGTCCAATACTTAGAGAGTGCTGCAAAGCCTTAGTAACATAATTTTTTGCTTTTTCTACCGCCGCAAACAAGTCTTGGGATAAAGCTAAATTCGCTGCGATCGCCGCCGCTAACGTACACCCTGTACCATGAGTATTGTTTGTATCTACAACTTTTGTAGTCAAAGTCTCCATTTGCTTGCCATCAAACCACACGTCAACGCCGCGCAATTCTCCTTTCATTCCTCCACCTTTAACTAATACCGTCTTTGCACCCTGCTTGTAGATACTCCTAGCGGCATTTTGCATGGCTTCTAAAGTGTGAATTTCTAAACCTGTTAATAGTTGGGCTTCGTAGCAGTTAGGCGTAACTATAATTGCTTGGGGGATTAATATATCTCGCATAGAAGCGATCGCGCTATTATCAATTAATTGCGCTCCTGTACGCGATACCATTACCGGATCTACTACCAACTTATCAATTTTTAGGCTTTCTACTTGCTTGGCTACGGCGGTAATAATTTCTTGATTTAGCAGCATCCCAGTTTTCGCCGCTTGTACGCCAATATCTTCTACTACAGCCTGCATCTGCGCTACCACCGATTCTACAGGCAACGCATCTATGCGCGTGACTCCTAAAGTATTTTGCGCTGTAACACACGTTAAAGCGCTAGTTCCATGAACGCAATGAAAAGCAAAGGTGCGTAAATCAGCTTGAATCCCTGCACCGCCGCCGCTATCAGAACCTGCAATTGTTAAAGCAACTTTCACCACAGATTTATGTTTGCGTGCCTAATACTTTTTCGCGCTGTTTTTGGTAAATTTCGGGCAACCCCCACCAAGGAACATTTGGATGTTCGTGGTGTTCGTAATGATAGCCAAAATGATAGCAAGTTATAAAAGATAGCCAAGTTGGCAGGGGGTTTGTTTGAGCGCAATGAACATTTTTATAACCTCCGTTTGGCTCTTTATGGGGTGTAAATGTCCCAAAATAAAATAATTGTACCGAACTTAAAATTGAAGGTAAAACCCAAAATAAAGTTAAGTTTTTTTCAGGAATATGTAATGTAAATAAAATGACATTGTATAAAGCCATCAATGATAGTAACCGCGTCCAACTCCAATAACGCATCATAAAATATAAATACCAAGCGAAGAAATTTTTATGTTTGCTGTTGTGAAAATCTGGATCTAATTCGCTGGCAGGATTATGATGATGAAGCCAATGTTTTTTTTGCAGCTTTTCGTAATCAAAAAGTGCGTACAATCCCACAGATAAAGCACCGACGAAGTTATTTATTTTTAAATTGCTAGGAAATACGGCTCCGTGCATGGCATCATGAGCAGTAATAAATAAACCTGTATAAAGGAACGTTTGTAATGCTATTAATGGTAAAAGCAATAAGTTATTAATTTCAGATACATCAAAGGACATTAATAAGCACCAACTTGATGCCCATATACCAATAACGACAAAAGCCACGAAAAGCCCACTATACGAATTTTTACTACTTACCATTCGCCTATTTTTTTGATTGCAGGATAAATCTTATCACTTTTGTATCTTATCGTGGCAACCCTACCTAATTGTCTGCCCTTGGGTACAATCGCTTTTTATCTCTTAAACTAACTATGCCTACTTCTTTAGTATGACGTTGAGTTTGCACAGCAGTTTTAGAGTGATTTTATTTAATAATTAATTGACTTTAAACCTGTATTATTTTTGTTGGTCGCTACTAAGTGTATACCTAAAGTACACAATTTGCAATAAATCGTTTAACCTCGAATTCCAAAGTTATGCAGGCTTAGATAACTAATATTTGTGTCCATTGCTATAAAAAAGTGTAAATTTTAGTCAATATATAGCTTGAAGATTTCTACCAAGGGAGAGAGGTTAAACAGAACCTGCAAATAATAATTAATAGATATTATTAAAATAGTATTTGTATAACTATGGCTCCTACAGTTTTAATTACTGGCGCATCCCAAGGTATCGGTAAAGCAACCGCGCTTTTATTTGCTAAAAATGGTTACGATCTTGTTTTAGCATCTCGGCGAGTAGAACCATTGACTGCCGCAGCGCAAGAAGTACAAGCTTTAGGTCAAAAAGTTTTAGCTGTTCCTTGCGATGTCAAAGACCCCCAACAAATAGCTAATTTAGTTAATAAAACACTGGCAGAATATGGCAGCATTGATGTATTAGTTAATAATGCAGGTATTTATAGTTCGGGAACGGTTGAAGACTTTTCTTTAGAAGATTGGCATCAAACTATAGATACAAATTTATGGGGATATATTCATACAATTCATGCTCTACTGCCTGCGATGATTGCTAGAGGTAGCGGCACAATAGTCAATTTAGTTTCTATAGCTGGTAAAGTGCCTATCTCTTACTTAGTTCCTTACTCTACTAGCAAGTTTGCAGTTGCGGGTTTAACCGAATCTATGCACTCGGAACTAAAACCCAAAGGCATCCACGTCTGCGGAATATATCCAAGTGTAATTAGGAGTAGCTTGCTAGAACGAGCAATTTTTCGCGGTAAAGACGAAGAAGATGCGGCGGCGCGTCGAAAGCAACTCGAACAAGTTGTAAGCGTTCCTGTGGTAGAAAAGCCAGAAGATGTAGCCAAGGCTGTATGGGATGCCGTAAAAAATCAGCGTGCTGAAATTTTAGTTGGTTCTGCCAGTGTATCTAAAGCAGCTTACGGTTTAATGCCTGGTTTCATGCAGTGGTTGTTTAGACAAGGTTTTAAGCAGAAAACTTAAGACCAAGAACGCAATTGCGATTACGCAGAGCGTAGCACTAAGAGCGATCGCATAGTGAAGTAAATTGATATAACACTCATTGTTAAGCAGTCACTACCTTTACTATGCCGCCTAAAAAACAAAACAATGGGTGTGGATGTGGGAGTATTCCATTTTCATTAATCTTAGTGATGTTGGGCATTGGTTATTGGGGTTTTCGTCAGCTAGATATTAGTAAATTTTTACCAAATAATCAACAACCATTTGTTACTAACTCAACTCCCGCACCCAGTCAGCGCGTACCTATTGCCAATTCTCCCCTCCCTCAAGTCACCCCTACAAAGACTCAGCCACAAACACCAATACCCGTAACTCCTAAAAAATTGCCCCCTACTCCTTGGGAGAAAAAACTAATTAGGGGAATTTATTTAAGTCGATATCAAGTAACGAATAACGCCAGCGAACAAATGATTCGTATGCGTGTGCGTTACTATCGCGCTCAAGGAATAAATACAATTATTCATGGAGTATGGGGTAATGGTTGCACGATGTATAACAGCGATGTTATGCAGCAAACTTTTGGATACAAAAGTTGTCCTAACCAATTTCAAGCGCAATGGTTAGATTGGTTGATTGATGAAGCGCATCAGCAGGGAATGCAGGTACACGCCTATTTTGAAAAGGGGATCAAAATTGATAAAAATAGCCCGATTTTTGACCTAGCAGTTGCTAAAAAATGGATTGTACCGGGAATCGATAAAACCTACTCTGGTATCGATCATTATGTTTTAGATGTAAAGATTCTAGAAGTTGCTAATTTATTTAAAAAGATATCTGTAGAGTTTGTCCAAAAGTATCCCAAAATTGATGCAGTACAATGGGATGACTACTTAGGGTATCATGCCGAATTGCCTGGAAAAATCGATCGCACTGCTGATTTAACAAAGTTTGTACGGCAAATGAGAACCGATATCAAGAAAGCTAATCCGTCTGTTAGTTTCGATCTTTGCCATCATAATCCTTACTGGAGCAAGCGTTATTTTGCGGCGGATTGGAAAAACTGGAATGTCGATCGCGTTTTCATCCAAAATTATAACGATGCTAACTTTAACCAAGAACTCGAATATGCCAAAAACTATGCGGGAGTAGCAATTACTGATAATCAGTTGTATCGCTTAAAAGAACTAACTTCTAATCCTAAAATCAAGAGTATTTTGGTGTTTCCCTCGACAGGAAAACCCGAAGAAACTGCGGCTTCAGTTAATAGACTTACTCAACGCAGCAAAAGCTAATGAATCAAACTAGACGCAAAACCTTAAATACTCAAGTTTACGCTGTTACTGTATATACAGACCAAGCTTTGGTAACGCGGCGCGGGATAGTGACGCTAACAGGGGAAGAAAAGGAACTTGCGATCGCATTACCTGCTAGTATCCAAACGGAATCTGTACGCGCAAGTGGTAAAGGAATTCTTGTTAAGTTACTTGGAGTAAGTACAGAACGCCTCTATGCAACCGAACCTGTAGTAGAGCGTGTAGCGGAGATACATCGACAAGTGCAGCAATTAGAGACGCAAAAACGTGGCGTGCAAGGCAAGTTACAAGCGGTGAAGCTACAGCGAAGTTACGTGGAAAGTCTAAGTGAAAAATCGGTAGAACGCCTGGTTAGACAAGCAGTAAATTTAGATGATACGACGCAATTACTTAGCTTTATTGGGGAACAGTATAGCCAATTGTCAGAAGAAGTCGCATCTAATGAAGAACAAATTGTAGAATTAGACAAGCAATTAATCGTCCTTCGCAAGCAATTACAGCAACTAAATAATCCCAAACCCAAAGAAAGTTTTGGCATCGTTGTCGGCATAGAACCCCAAGGTGCGGGAGATTTTGAATTAGAGTTGTCTTACGTTGTTAATCGTGCGAGTTGGACTCCCCTTTATGACTTGCGAGTTAACCACAACAACTTAGTTAGTCTCAGCTACTTAGCCGAAGTTCAGCAAAGTAGCGGCGAAGATTGGCAAAATGTCGCTCTAACTCTTTCTACCGCCAAGCCTGGACTTGGGACTTTACCGCCCAAACTTCAACCTTGGTATATTGATGCGCCCTCTGCCCAATTTGCTACCCGCAGACGCGCTAGGTCGTTAGCAGAAGATAATTTTGATGACATGATGATGATGGCCGCCGCACCCGCAGCAGGAGCATTAATCGAAGCGGAAAATGTAGAAACAGCAGTTTCTAGAGAGGGTGGTGTAGTTACATTTCAAGTAAGCGGTGGCAATAATATCCCCAGCGATGGCGCACCGCATAAAATTACTATTTTTAATGATAATTACCCGTGTCAGCTTCAGTATATTGCTATACCGCGTTTAGTTAGCTTTGCCTATCTGAGCGCAAAAGTTACCAATAGCTCTACGGGTGCAACTTTACTTCCAGGTACAGCTAATATTTTCCGCGATAATATGTTTGTAGGCACAACGCAATTAGAAAATATTGCTCCCAATCAAGAATTTGAGCTAAATCTAGGGATTGATGAAGGGCTAAAAATTGAACGAGATTTAATAGAACGTCAGGTAGACAAAAAGCTATTAGGTAGCCAAAGACGGGTTACTTATGCTTATCGGCTAAAAGTTACAAACTTATTAGAACGAGCGACAAATTTAAAAATAACCGAGCAATTACCAGTTAGCCGCAACGAACAAATTAAAGTGCGTCTCAACCGCAGCAATCCGCAGATTCAATTAGGGGAAATGGGTATATTAGAATGGGCGATCGCACTATTGCCCCAAGCACAGCAAGAATTGTCTTATCAATTTACCGTAGAATACCCACCAGACCTTACAGTTATTGGTTTAGATATGTAAGCTTATTTTTGACTTAAAAGCGCAGCTAGTTCGCAAAATCCCTCTCCTTCGGATGCGGTAGTTATGTAAGTCGGCTGATGCTGCATTTGGTTTGCATATTCGCGCACATTGGCAACACCTACAGAGTTTTTGAAGTAGCAAGGATTGAATAAGCTTTCATCATTAGGACTATCGCCCACTGTTACAACTTGCTCTGTAGTCAATTGGGGAAAATAATCGCGCAGCACTTGAATTAATCCGGCGGCTTTGTCTTGGTGTAACGGCTTAATATGACACTGCACGTTGCTGTAAGTAAAACCCCAGCCTAGTTGAGCGCATAATTGCCCTAATTGTTGGATTTCTTCTACCTTCAATGGTTGGACATCAAAAGTCCAGTCCGTCAGACGAAAACGATTATCCGTCGATTCTTTGATGTGGGGGAATTTTAATTGCAGCTTTAAAAAAATCTCTGCTAACTGTTGTCTGTGGCTATTTAAATCGGTTACAGAGCTTAGGTTTACAGGTAATTGCTCCCCATTAGCATAATATAAACCGCCATTTTCGGCGATCGCCCCATCTATCGGTAAATAAGTTGCAAGTCCACTTACCCAACCCGCCGAACGCCCTGTTGTCACTATAACTTGAATATTTGCGGCAGCTAAATCTGCAAAAGCTTGGAGTAATGCTGGTGTAAATTTTCCCGATTGGGTTAAAGTCCCATCCATATCGGTAGCTACAAGGCGAAGATCGCTCAAAACTAGAAGTTTCTCAGCCATTAAACTACCGCAATACAATCAATTTCTACCAATACATCTTTAGGTAAACGCGATACTTGCACGCAAGCACGGGCGGGGGCAGTAGCTTCAGCAAAGTATTGGCTGTAAACTAAGTTCATGGTGGCAAAATCGTTCATATCTGCCAAAAAAACTGTAGTTTTTACCACGTTTTCGCACGTTACCCCGGCGGCGGTAAGAATAGCTTTGAGATTTGTTAGCACTTGTTGGGTTTGCTGAGTTATATCGCCAGCGCCGACAAGTTCGCCATTAGTGGGATTGAGGGGAATTTGACCGGAAACAAATAGCATTTGTCCGCTTGCAGAAATTGCTTGATTGTAAGGACCGACAGGTGCGGGAGCTTGGCCCGTATTGATAACTTGTTTGTTCATAATTTAAGATAAACGGGGACGAATGCCGTAATGTCTGTAACGCCAATAATCTTTTAAAATGCGATCGTGGTCAAAACATAAGTTAGCAGGAATTCGCCACGATTCAAAAATTCCGTAGCTTTTAGCATCATCTCCCGCTTGGGGATCTCCGGTTGCTGTAGCTATAAATACTACGCTCATCGTATGGGAACGGGGATCGCGTTTTGGATCGGAATATACCTGGAATTGTTCGATTAATTCTACTTCTAAGCCGATTTCTTCTAAGGCTTCGCGCCGCGCTGCAACTTCAGCTTGTTCACCATAATCAATAAAACCCCCAGGAATTGCCCAGCCTAGAGGCTCGTTATGGCGTTCAATTAAGATAATTGGTCTATGGGGGCGATCGCCAAGTTCGATAATAATGTCAACAGTAGGAGCAGGATTGCGGTAGGTCATTAGGAAAAGAGAATTTTATCTATTATTCAATATTTTTGGGGGGCGCGATTGAGTTTATTTATATTAACCGCGCGATCGCCATGTCTTAAGATAGTTTCTAAGCGATCTGGATCGTGGTAAATTTTTGGCGATCGCTTTTTGAGCGCAATTTTACTTATGCCTTTTCCTAGATCCAGTGGTATTTTGCTTCATCCAACTTCGTTTCCCGGTCGCTTTGGGATTGGCGATTTGGGCTTAGAAGCTTATAAATTTATTGATTTTTTGGCGAAAAGCAATCAGCAATATTGGCAAGTATTACCTGTCGGGCCAACAGGGTACGGCAATTCGCCTTATATGTCTTATTCGGCAATGGCGGGAAATCCTTTACTAATTAGTCCTGAAGCCCTGCGAGAACAAGAATTACTTGCAGAGGAAGATTTTGCTAATTTGCCCAATTTTCCTACAGAAAAGGTTGATTTCGAGCAAGTAATCAACATCAAAATGCCGTTATTGAAAAAAGCCTGCGAGAATTTTAAAACTAAAGCCGCACCCGTGCAGCAAAAAGAGTTTTCTGGTTTTTGCGATGCTAAAGCTTACTGGCTAGATGATTATGCTTTATTTATGGCAATTAGAGAGGCTAAAAACAACGCCGGATGGCATACTTGGGAGCCAGAATTAGCTAAAAAGCAACCTGAAGCCTTAGAACAATGGCGGCGCAGACTGACGGAAAAAATTTTTTACTACAAATACACTCAATTTGAGTTTTTCCGTCAATGGTCAACATTAAAGCAATACGCCAATATGCGCGGGATTGAAATTGTGGGCGATATTCCCATTTATGTAGCTCACGATAGCGCCGATGTGTGGGGAAACCCTGAAAACTTTTGCTTAGACGAACAGGGTAACGCCGCTCAAATGGCAGGAGTTCCACCAGATTACTTTAGCGAAACTGGACAATTGTGGGGCAATCCTGTATACAATTGGGAGCAATTACAAGCCACAAATTTTAAATGGTGGGTGCAGAGATTCCAAGCAATGCTGGACTATGTAGACATCATCAGAATTGACCATTTTAGAGGCTTCGAGGCTTACTGGGCAGTGCCGCAGGGTGAAACCACAGCAATGAATGGTAAGTGGATTAAAGCCCCTGGATCGGCGTTGTTTAAAGTTTTAGATGATAAGCTCGGTAAATTGCCTGTAATGGCGGAAGATTTGGGGGTAATTACGCCGGAAGTTGATGCTTTGCGCGATGAATTTGAATTTCCGGGCATGAAAATTTTGCAATTTGCTTTTGGCTCTGACCCTGGCAACCCTTATTTACCTTTTAACTACGAGCGTAATTGTGTTGTTTATACAGGCACTCACGACAACAATACAACCGTAGGTTGGTTTAATGAACTCTCCGATCGTGAAAAAACGGCGGTGGAGCGCTATTTAGGCTGTATTAGTCCCGATGGCATTCATTGGGATTTAATTCGGTTGGCTTTAAGTTCTGTCAGCAATCAAGCTATTATTCCCGTGCAAGACTTGCTTGGTTTGGGGACAGAGGCGCGGATGAACGTACCAAGCCAAGGTGATGGTAATTGGCAATGGCGCTATCAATATGATGACTTAACTGAGGAATTGAGCGATCGCCTCAAAAATTTAGTTCATCTGTTTGGGCGATCGCCAATGGTTGCTGGAGAGTAGGGGGACAAGGAGACAATTTGTCTCCCCACTCCTTAAAGCCTTGGTGCGGCAAAGGTTAGTTCTTGGACTTCGCCTAAATTACCCATTTGCTTAGACTCTTTTTGATTGATAGTTAGCAATACTCCTCCCGCATTACCTGCTAACACGCTTAAATTGTCTTTGGCTACCCAAGTACGTTGAGTTCCCGACGGTAAAAGTCCTTGAAAGGCAATTTTGCCGTCGGCTACTACTCGAATCCATGAGGGTGCTTTTAAAGTCACGCCAATTTGAATTTGCTGGTTGTTTTTAGGGGTGGCGCTAACTGACTCTACTTGAGTTGTGTCTTTAGAGGGGGCGGGTTTTGTACTGTCGGCAACTACGGGCAATTCTGACAACTGATTATAGGTTTGCCACTCGTCACGACTCAAAGAGCGCGATAGTGTATTTACAGCAAAGGCGATCGCAATAATATACAGCACGTACAAATGAATTGAACGCAATTGGATTACAGGTAAAATTAGTTGCCATCCTGGTTTAAGGTTAGAAGTGCGATCGCGTTTACTCGTCGGAAAGCTACTTGCTAATTCTTCTGCGTCTAAGTCTAAGGCTTGGGCGTACTGTCTAATAAACTTTTGGATATATACTGGCTCTGGCAACTCCTCTAACAAGCCTTTTTCCATTGCTACCAGCAAAGGCGGGCGAATCAAGGTTTTTGCGGCGGCTTTTTCAATAGATAATGCTTGTTCTAGACGCTTTTGGCGTAGTTTGTCTCCTATGCACCTCAATATTTCAGCTTGTTGTTCTTCAATTGGACGTATTGGCTCGCTCGTCTTTTTCCCACACCACTTCATTTTATCTTCCACTCCTAAAAAGCATCTGGCTCCTCAACCGATGCAATTCTAACGGTCTGATTAGAGAGATTTGTTTTTGCCCTCTCTCCCTGCAAAAAATCAATTTCCCAATCGTTAAGGTAACGATAGCAACCTTTAGGTAACAGCGCCTCTGTTGACGGTTGCAATTTAATCGTACCAATAGCGATCCGATGCAAGGAAATTACCGGATAGCCTAACTGCTCGGCAACTCGCCGAATCTGCCGATTTCTACCTTCCTTTAAAACGATCTCTAAACAAGTATTTTGCTCGGAATTTTTACCTTTGGCAATTACCCCGATAGAGCAATTACGAGTTTTTCTCCCTTCTAAAGTAACGCCCTGTCGCCACTGTTGTAGCACGGTTTCGGGCGGATGACCTTTTACCCAAACATGATAGGTTTTGGGGATGCTGTGGCGGGGGTGAGTCAGTTTATTAGTTAGTTCGCCGTCATTAGTTAGGAGCAATGCTCCCGTAGAATCGGCATCTAAACGTCCTACGGGGTGGATTCCCATACCTATTTGTAGTTTTTTTGGTAGCAAGTCAATAACTGTTTTGCGTCCTTGGGGATCGTCGCAAGTAGAAACTACCCCTTTGGGTTTATTGAGTAGCAAATAAACGAGCAAAGGGCGATGTATGGGTTGCAGGAGTTTACCATCTACAGAAATTTTATCTAATTCAAGATCGGCTTTTGCGCCCAGACTTACTACTACACCATTGCACTGCACTCTCCCCGCGACAATTAACGCCTCTGCTTGACGACGAGAAGCGATCCCCCATTGGGAGAGAATTTTTTGTACCCTTTCCTCCATATGCAGTTAGTTGTAGTTTGCGCTATATATTTACAGGTATTACACGGGAATTAAACAATTCCCAATCTTTTAAATCAAACGCTTTGATTATTGATAATTCTCCTGCAAAAAACACCAGCCGACTAATTGGCAAAATTCTCTCGCCAGCGATTGAGTTATGGTTAAAATCCCAAGTCCAGCAAGTATCTAACCTTAAGGTACAAATAGAAGGAAAAAGTCGCCAAATCTTGACGGGAAATATCCCGCGTGTCTCTATATTAGCGAGTGATGCGGTATATCTTGGGCTGCACGTGAGCCAAATTCACCTACACGCTACAGGAATTTTAGTTAATTTAGGTCAAGTAATTAAAGGTCAACCATTAAAGCTATTAGAAAAAGTGCCTGTAACGGGTAAATTGCAACTGCAACAAGCAGATATTAATGCTTCCTTGAATACGCCCTTACTATCTAATGCTTTGACGGAACTACTATTAAAATTAGCTCCTATTGTCGCCGATAAACCCGTGCGTTGGGATAAAGTCATCGTTAACGACGGTCAAATTAGCTTAAATGCAACTATAGATCCCGATAGCAGAAGTCCCCAACAAATTATCTTGCAAGCGGGGTTGAAACTATCTACAAGTCAAGAATTAGAGATTTTGCAGCCGAGTGTAAAAACTATCCAAGGAGTAAGTTTAGCAAACCCCGATAGCTTCAAAGTTGATTTAGGCGAAGAAGTGGAGCTTGAGGAACTAACTTTGCATTCAGGTAAAATTATCTGTATTGGGAAAATAAACGTTGTTCCCTAACTTGGTAGTAGCGGTAATAGTAGCGTTACAAAATGGTAAACCAATGGAGCGGTAAAAACGTAGCTATCTGCACGGTCTAAAATTCCGCCATGACCAGGGATTAATTGCCCAGAATCTTTAACGCCAGCATCGCGTTTCATCATAGATTCGGTTAAATCGCCAAGCAAGCTGGCAATTCCAATAATTAACCCCAAGGCTAAACCCGTCCATTGCCAACTTGACCAATCTAAATACCACGCCCCAGTTATAGCTACAACTACGCTGCCAAAAACCCCAAACACCGCACCTTCTACAGTTTTTTTCGGGCTGATATCGGAAAGGCGGGTTTTGCCGAAAAATTTGCCGATAAAGTAAGCGCCAATATCCGCCGCCCAAATACACAAAAAAGTTAGTAAAGTTACCTTTAAGCCTTGCGGTAAGGCTGATACGTTTGCCCAATTTTCTGTCCAGTAGCCGCCAAAAGGTAAATTACCTACCGCATCTAAGCTTCGCATTCTGACCCAATAACTCGGCAAATACCCGCCATAAAATAGCCCCAAAATTGAGGTAGAAATATCGGCAATCGTGGCAAGTTTGGGTTGAAATAATAGGTAAAAACAAATAAATGTGCCAGCTACAGGCATAACCACATCGGCTAAATCGGGAGAAAATGTAGCAACAATTAGTAGTAATTGACTAACAACTAACGTAGTTTTGGCGGCGGGTGCTATACCTGTAGCGCGTACCAAATCGAAGTATTCTAACTGACCTAAATAAACGATCGCGCAAAACATTAAGGTAAAATACCACCCGCCGATGAGAGTAGCACTTAAAGCTAAAGCGATCGCAATAATTCCACTAATAAGTCGAGACAAAGACATAAGCAAAAGACAAAAAAGGCAATACTTAAAGCGCAAAAGCCGCTCAGTTTTATTTTTTACTGAAAACTATCGATCTAACTTTTACTTTCATATTCGCTTTAGTCTAGCTTCTCACCGCTCAGAATAAAAATCGGATTTACCGCCGCAAAGGTTTGTTGCGTCCCCCTCGTCTCTAAACGGTTAACTGCCGATTGTACTACTTCTATATTACGTGCTTGCAGTTCTGCCAAGGTTTGCGAAACTGCATACAAGGTTTCTAAATTACTGGCGGTGGCTACAACGCGCCCCTGGACTGGTAAATATTCCCATACAGCTTTTAAAATATCTTTAATCGGACGACCGCCTTCAATGCAAACTCGCCCTGGGGGATGTTTTATTTGTGACAAGCATTCGGGGGCGCTTGATTCTACAATTTCAACATTTTTGACTTCAAAAACTTCGCAATTGCGCCGAATTAAGTTGGCGACTTCCTCATCTCTTTCAACAGCAATAATTCTACCTTGAGGACATAGTAACCCCACTTCTACGGGGATCGTTCCCGTACCTGCGCCAATATCCCACAGTACAGAATCGGCTTGCAGTCGCAATTGAGCAATGAGTAACAGCCGAGTTTCGCGCTTAGTTAGGGGAATACCTGGTAAACGCTCAAATAACTCATCAGGAATCCCAGAAGTAATGTAGGGCCATATTTGGCTAGGCATATTCTTTAAAAATAAAGTATCCGTTTGCTTGTAATTAGAACCAAAGTTATAAAAGAGCTATAAGTCCCACGCATAGACAATGACTACTCAAATCTTAGGCGATTTCTATCAGGTAGAGCGGCAAATAGCTAAAAAGGCTGGACGTAAGACTTTACTGTGTAAAGATTTACGCTCAAATGATTTAGTAGTAGTTAAGTTAGTCTCGTTTAGCAGCGATTTTGAGTGGGACGATCTCAAACTCTTTGAGCGAGAAGCAGAAACTTTAAAATCTCTCTCTAATAAAGCTATTCCTCAGTATTTAGATTATTTTGAACTTGAAAGTAATCGCATTAAAAGTTTTGCTTTAGTCCAAACCTATATACCTGCTAAATCTCTCCAAGAATATTTACAAGCGGGGCGCAGTTTTAGCGAAGCAGAGGTACAAGAATTAGCGATCGCCCTATTAGAGATATTAATTTACTTACACGATCGCCATCCGGCAGTTATTCACCGCGATCTTAAGCCTAGTAATGTGCTGTTAGGCGTTCGCACGGGCAATAGTATCGGTCAGGTATATCTAGTCGATTTTGGCTCGGTACAGACGATCGCAGCCAAAGAAGACGGGACAATTACTGTAGTCGGAACTTACGGATATATGCCCCCAGAGCAGTTTGGTGGGCGTACTGTCCCCGCATCAGATATTTACAGCTTGGGCGCGACGTTAATTGGTTTATTAACGGGTAATCATCCCGCCGATTTGCCGCAAAAAGATGGCTGTATTCAGTTTATTCAACAAGTCAACACCAGTCGTAGTTTGGTGCTTTGGTTAGACAAAACGATTCAACCAAGTTTAGATAGGCGTTTTAATTCTGCTCAACAAGCATTGCAAGAGTTAAAAAATCCAGCGCAGAGCCAAGAAAAATTACAGGTGGCTGGGAAACCTCACAGGAGTAAAGTTGTACTTAATAAAGATATAAATTCCCTAGAAATAGTTATCCCGCCAATGGGATTTAGGTTAGAAATGTGGGGTTTGCTTGGTTTTGCGATCGCCTGGAATTCGTTTATCTTTTTTTGGACGAGTTTTGTTATATTTGCACCTTTTCCGATTAATGTACCATTTGTATTATTTTCGTTGCCTTTTTGGATGGCTGGTTTTGGGATGCTACGGGATGTTAGCTGGGGCATATTTGGACAAATTCAACTTAGTATAAATCGCCAGCAAATTTATGTAATTCACAAAGTGTTTGGATTCAAACACAATTATCTTCGCCCAGTGCCAAGAGAAGATATTACTAAACTTGAGTATACAAGAAAATCCTTTGAGTATGATTCGGACGGCGCAAGGAAAAATATTGCACCTCAAATTAATATTAGAGCAGGAACAAGCGAGTATCCCTTGGGAGACAAGCTTACCTCCGCCGAACTTGACTGGCTGGCTAAAGAATTAAGCAGTTGGTTAGAAATCCCAATTGATTATAAGTAAAGTAGCTTAGAAGATATTAAAGGATTTTACAGGAGAATTAATATGTTTGGTTTAGGATGGCTGGAAGTAGGGGTAATTGCCATAGTCGGAGTTTTTATTTTTGGCACTAAAAAAATTCCCGAACTTGGTAGCTCGTTAGGTAAAACTTTGCGCGGCTTTAAAGAAGAACTTAAAGGTGATGGTTCTACAGACGAGGAAGACAAGGAATAGCGACAAGTTTATAAGGGCGATTTCCGTCCGCAAACTTTTAATTAAAGAGTTGTTAGTAACTTGTACTTACTTAGAAATTCCCCTAACCCTCCTTTTTAAGGGTGATTAGGGGGATTGTCTTTTACAAGCGAAACCAGAGCTTATTAAACAATATTGGCAATAGATGACTTAACACTGCTAGGTTCAACCACCGCTCCGTTGGTTTGCCCGTTTTGCACTACTGGACGACGCGCTTCAATGAGACTAATTGCCCGGTTGACGGTTTCCGGTAAAACTACCACAAGTCCACCGCTTGGGGCTTCATCTAGAGCTTTATTAATTGCCTCAGTTTCATTTAAAACAGTTTCATAATTGCAATCTGGTTTAACTTGCATTATTCCTTTAGTAATCAATTCGGCTGCCGATCCCCGCTCCCTTCCTCGCGCGTCGTCATCTTCTTTGATGATGATGCGATCAAAAATTTGTGCCGATAGCTTACCTAAAGTCACAAAATCTTCATCGCGGCGATCGCCAGGGCCGCCAATTACTCCAACTCGTTCCCCCGGCCAATTGCGGACAAAGCCGCCTAACGCTTCGTAGCTGTGGGGGTTGTGAGCGTAGTCTATGAGGGCGTGGTAGCTACCTAGATCGAACATATTCATTCTTCCCGGTGTTTGGCTCACCGAAGCGCGGAAGGTCGTTAAACCCGCGCGGATTTGCTCGATAGTTACTCCTTGACTAAATGCTGCCACACTAGCGGCTAAAGCATTGGCAATCATAAAAGGCGCTCGTCCTTCCATAGTTAAAGGTACATTTACCGCTTGCTCAATTCGCAGCGTCCAATCGCCTTTAAGAATAGATAAGTAACCGTTTTCGTAAGCCGCCGCTAAACCGCCTTTTTGGACGTGCTGCTGCACTAATTCGTTATTTAAGTGCATGGTAAAGTAGGCAACTTGAGAATCAACGCGCGATCGCATTTGTGCCACTAAGTCATCATCGGCATTTAATACCGCATAACCTTTAGGGGTTACAGCTTCCGCTACTACACTTTTTAAATGGGCCATTTGATTTACGGTATCAATGTCACCAATCCCCAAATGATCCGCCGCCACGTTTAGCACTATGCCCACATCGGCAGCATCAAAAGCTAATCCAGAGCGAAGAATCCCGCCCCGCGCCGATTCTAATACAGCAATTTCCACCGTAGGATCTTGCAATATTAGTTGAGCGCTTTGCGGCCCTGTATTATCTCCTGGTTCTACTAAATAATCGCCGATATAAGTACCATCAGTAGTGGTGAAGCCTACCGTCTTTCCGGTTTGCTTCATAATGTGCGCCAGCAACCTAGTAGTTGTAGTTTTGCCATTTGTCCCGGTGACGGCCAAAATTGGTACACGGCTGGGTTTTCCGGGGGGAAATAACATATCTAACACCGCTCCGGCTACATTGCGCGGTATGCCTTGGCTAGGGGCTACGTGCATTCTAAAGCCTGGGGCGGCGTTTACTTCGACTATTACGCCATCCACGTCTCGTAACGGTTTGCTAATATCTGTAGTTACAATATCAATTCCGGCAATATCTAAGCCAATGATTTTTGATACTCGTTGCGCCAGCCAGATATTTTCGGGATGAATGTCATCGGTACGATCTACGGCAATACCGCCCGTACTCAAGTTAGCTGTTGCCCGCAAGTAGCAAACTTCGCCTTTAGGTAGCACTGATGTTAGCTCGTAGCCTTGTCTTTCTAATAAAGCTTCGCTTGTCCTATCTACCTCAATTCGAGTTAAGACATTTTCGTGTCCTTCACCTCGGTGAGGATCTTGGTTGATGATTTCAATTAGCCTAGCTACCGTATTTTCGCCGTCACCGACTACATGGGCGGGTACGCGCTCGGCTACGGCTACGACTTTATGATCGACCACTAATACCCGATGATCGCGCCCGACATAATAACGTTCAACAATTACCGATTTTGAAACTTCTTTTGCTGCATCGTATGCGCTTTCGGCTTCTTCCCAAGAGCGAATATCTATAGTAATTCCTCTGCCGTGATTGCCATCAAGGGGCTTAATCACAATTGGATAACCGCCAACATCTTCTAATGCTTGCGCTAATTCGTCTAAATAATTAATTACCGTTCCTCTAGGGACTGGTACTCCGGCACTAGCTAGTATGCGCTTAGTGCCTTCTTTATCGCAGGCAAGCTCTACCCCTAATATCCCCGTGCGATCGCTCATTGTTGCTTGCAATCGCTTTTGATGTACGCCGTACCCTACTTGAATCAAAAAGCGAGCCCCTAAAACCATCCAAGGAATGCTTTTACTTTCTGCTTCTTTAACAATTGATTCTGTACTTGGCCCTAAAGACGCATCTTGAGCTAGCTCTTTCAAGTCTTGCAAATCTTGCTCTAGGTCTTCTTTAGGATAACTACCCGTTGCCACAATACTTTGACCCAGGCGCACGGCGGCTCTCACAGCATAACGTCCGGCTTGTTCGTCTTGATACTCAACTACTACTTGATATATTCCCGCGCTTGAGGTTTCGCGGGTACGACCAAACCCGGCTTGCATTCCTGCTAATTCTTGCAACTCTAAAGCTACGTGTTCGATGATATGTCCCATCATCGTTCCTTCACGTACCCGGCTAAAAAAACCACCCCGGCAACCTGGGGAGCAAAAATGTTCTTCTAAGCTTGGCAACGCTGCTACCAAACCTTCATAAAAGCCAGGAATTTCATTTGAGGGTTGTTCCGCAAGTTCCTCCAAATCGAGCCGCATGACTATGAGTTTGTGCCGTCTAATGCTCCAATAGTTGGGCCCGCGTAACGTCTGGATTTTTAATATTCTCATGTCTATATGCGTTTGTTTATTCGCCACCAATTAAATAGTTTCCACTTGGATTTGACTAATTAACTGTTCGTGGATAACAGTTTTTAGAGCGATATTTGTGCTTGTAGTTGTTATATTTACTAGCAAAAATTTTTTGGTTACGTTCAGTTTACAAGTGTTAGCTAGGAATTTGATGTATGGGAGCTAAAACCGTGCGTTGGTTGAGATGATAGCGATCGCCATGACTGAGGACATGCAGGCGTAAATTATGCAGGCTCAAGGGATCGGTTGCGCCAACATCGGGTTGATTTGTGTAACAGCTTGCTCCCGGGTCGATAATTGTTACCGTACCTTTGCCCATAACTTGCAGTAAACCATCGCTTTCGACCATTGCACAGGTATCTTCATCAATGCCAATACCCAAGCGGTCGGGATGAGTTGCGATCGCGCTAATTAATCTTGCCATGCGGTTGCGGTTTTGAAAGTGCTGGTCTACGATTACTTCTGGCAAAATTCCTAAGCCCGTAGCCAAGTCTACTAGCGATCGATTGGTCGATTCTCCACTACCACCACCTGCAATCATATGATGACCCATAATTGCCGCTCCTGCGCTCGTCCCGGCTAGAGTTATTTGCGACCTTTGCACCCTTCTTCTAATAATTTCCATCACCGGGGTATCGGCTAATACTCCACACAAGCGCAGTT
>Ga0115851_100013_pt1 | contig 39659 bp, 22 predicted proteins | sample InSIn2gowninarea_FD_83865 | JGI IMG/M metagenome (GOLD analysis project Ga0115851, IMG submission 83865)
AGGAGGCATTTTGAGTTGTTTTCTGAGGGCAGTAATGTCCTCTTCTATCTTCTTCATTAGTGCCTTTATCCCTTTGGCATATTTGGGACCATGTCCTAGTTCAATGATGATGTCCTCCAAAGATTTGATCCTGTTGTCCTTTGCAAGAGAAGAAGCTTTCTCTAAATCTAATTGAGCCAAGGTATTATTCAAGGAGTTTTCCAATTTATGAGCCAACATTGCTTTGTCAACTAGTGTGGAGTATACCATCTCTCCAATCTATTTATGCAGCTCAATCTGGTCTATTGGATGAATGTCCTTGGCTAGAACCTCCAAATTTGTCCTAATATAGTCAGTTGTTGATTGTGGATGTTGCACCTTGGGCTTCAAATAGCTCATGATCATTTTGCCCTCCTTAATTTCATATAATGACATTAATCTTTGCTGTTTTGTGGTGGCCATCCTGAGATATTGGTTGTAAATTTGCAGCCTCAATGGATCATTTCTAGCCTTTATCTCTATGAATGTTCTCTTGATGTCAAAGGTCTACTTAGTTGGTGGCCTAGTGGATGAAACTTCCACACTATGCTGCCTTTCTAGCTCCTACCTATGTGAGCTAGTTGATGTATCTATCACTGGGGAGCTCTGTTGGCTGGTTACCCTCTCACCTCTTAGACTTTCTATTGTTTCTTCAATGATTTCCTCTTTAGACAGAGGATTCAGTCTTTGCCTTTTTGCACCTGGTTGTTCTGCAGGTCCACTGATGGATGTGGCCTCTTCTCTGTCTCTTTTCTTGCCTTTTTCCTCATTTAGAGGAGTCTATAATGCAGGAATCTCTACTGCTTTGGTCTGGACCGAAGGAATTTGCCCTTGTTGATCAGTCATTGCTTGTTGCTCCATGCCTGGCACTTCCTTGCCCTTAGAAGACCCTGTACCTGGTGCATTAGTTTCCTATACAAGCTGCTGTGAAGTTCCAGTAGACGATATACCCACTCCGATTTGCTGAGGCGGCTTGAAAGATACCTGTCCAAAAGAGTCCAGGTGAAGGGTCTTTTCAAGATCTTTCATGGCTTGTTCCATCACTTCTTGTTGCGTAAGTTCTTCTATTAATGTACCCTCTACCCACTCATCCTGATTGGAAAGTTGCTCTATTTTAGGGTTCCTATAATGTTTATAAGCCGACGGCCTGTTTTTTACTTTTATGTCACTTATAAAGCTATTTGGGTAATATGGCACTCACCAGAAACTTTTCTTCAGTTTAAGATCTTCCCCTAATATCTTATCAGCATCTTCCCATGCCTCCCTCTTGTTAATGATAAAAGGGCCTAATTGGTTTATTTTTCTCAGTTGAGCCTTTTTCTTTACATTGCAAAAGTGGGTTAAATCTGCATTGATAAGTTGCCTGAAATACTCCAGTGAAAATAGTCTCATGGGCACATATTTGGGCAGCTTATAAGGGTACAGTTCACAGCCATATATTCTGATTTCAGTATGATTCTGGTAGAGGTACTAGTCACCTATTCTGTAGTTTTTGGAGAGCTGTAAAATCTTCTTTATATCCCTGGAGAGCCTAGGAGGAGGAGCCCCTATCAATAAAGTGGAAGCTGGATGTATAAACCAGTCAATGAATTCACAGTAGGTATAAGGGGATTCATAAACATTGTGGAATACTGAGGTCCAAAAGATCACAGACCTCCTCTCTCCTTTGGAATCCAATTTCTTGATGGTAAATAAAAAGCTGTCTATCTGATAATATAGCAGAAGGTGATATATGAAAGAGGTGTACTTGAAGACTCTTTCTCTTTTTAGATTTATGAATTGCTCATTGATTTTATTGGCAATGAAAGAGGCATAATCATATTTGACAGTAGGGGGTTGTCCTGGAGTAAACATTGGCAACATAACAAAGATGGCCTCATCAACAAATTCACTGGTTTTGAAACCTAATATAAAGGATATCATGTCAAGAATAAGCTTGCCAAATTTAGTGAACCAGGCATGTACATAGGGAGGTGGGCCTTGAGGCTGGCAATCTGGCTTCATGAATAACTTAGAAATGCGGGCTATTTCTGCATTAGGAAATTGAGAGCCTTGCTCAAGTAAAAATCCCATGGAAGGAGGAGAAAGGGGCCGAGCTGGATGGAAGTGTAACATCTCATTGATAGATTCAGCAGTTATGTAGAAAATAATAGTTTGTGATGGAGTCATAACTGCTTTACTGATAGGGTCATAGTTTGCACAGCATTGGTGGATAATATCTGGGAAGACATTGACTGATGGAAGGTAATACCTGGGGAGATTAGATTCCCATATTCCAAGGATATCAGAGTTACTCAAATGACTATTCCTAATTCTGCAAAATTCCTAGAGATGGTTCATATTACCAGATAACTCTTTAATTTGAAAATCTCTGTCAGCCAAGGGTAACCAATCCTGGTCTTTGTGAGGTGAATTGAGAGGTGTGATATTGAGGGCCATAGGGGCTTCCATGTTTGTTTGCTATGTTTTCAAACTGGAGGTCGAGTTTCTGTGGAAAAATGGGCAAAAGAGCAGTTCTGGGTGTCTTTTTCTGAGAGTTATAGATGGAATTTACTTGAATTTGGCCTTGTTGGTTAAAATTCATAGAGGAAAAATGAGATTACAGGTTCGGGAAGTGAAACGGGGTAAATACCTATATTTTGGAGGTGACCAGTGTAATTGCAGGTTGACCGACGAGCTGCAGAGGAGGACGCTAGACTCTGTTTGGCCGGGTGGCAAACTATATGCTCGAGCAGTTGCTTGGACGTAGTTTGCATGAAACAATTTCACAAAAAAAAAACAAATGAAAACGGGAGAAAATGACACTTTCTCGACTATTTGACAAAATTTGGCTTTCATGGGGCTTTTTGGCGCTTTTGGTCGGATGACATCATCGAGATGTGACGTTTTGTCGTGACGCAGGGGTACGAGATTATGATGTGGCAGTGACGTGGTGATGACATTAACGGGCGGGGTCAGCAGGAGGGCGGTAAGCGGTATTGGCCCGCACCGCTTATGAGCTAAGGCAATTTCGGGCAGAGGGGCCAAGAGCATGGTGGGAGGGCACCGCGTGTCCCTTGTACGACAGCAATACCGCTAGCTCCCCAAGTGGTAAACTTTAGCGGCGGAGGGCCTCACGATATGATCATGGGCCGTTGGATGAGCGGGCCCAGATCTAACGGTTGGCGGAGGTCGGAGGTGACGGAGGGTTTAGGAGTGGGCCCCATATATCAAATCAAATGTTTCAATGGTTTCGGGGCTTGTTTTATTGGTCTGCGGGGTGGGTTTAGTTAGGTTATTAATTAACCCCTGTGGTTAATTAATCCCGAGGTTGCGCCGATAGGGTTATTCACAAGGTTTCGGATAAACCTTGAATCCCCTGTAAAACATTGACATATGGCTATTATTTAGCTGGGGGTGAGGATAATAAAATTTGGGGTTTTTATTGTATAGATGTATTAATATGGGGGAAGGGGAATTTATAAGGGATTTAATACTTATCATGTTAACAGTTAATATGAGTAATGATGTAAAAATAAGCGCTAAGTCTAATGTTAAGAAACTTATGCTAAGGGGATGAAAATGGTTTTACACAAGAAACGTGGCTTTGTGCCTAAGCAAAAATGTAATTTTACTTAAGCCTTTTATGCAATGAGATGAAGTGGTTTAAGAGGGATATTAAGCAGATCTCAACACCCTGGGGGAAATTAGTAAGTGATTTGGGAGAAGTGTGAAGGGAAGTTATGTTGAAAAGTGTGCAACAAGAAATGCTTGTTGAGAATGCAACAAGATGATGGAGCTTAGTGGAAAGGAGTCGCCTTCACTAAGTGGGCCCACAGGCAGATTATGGCGCAAAGTCTATTTTTGGATTACAACAAGAGTGATCACAGCAGGGGTGATGATAGCAGGGGTGATCACAACAGGAGTGATCAGAGTCTATTTTTAGACTGCTAGTCAAAAATAGAAAAGTCAAATATTATTGTCTCATAATAATATTTAGACTATAAACTTTATCTTATCCTCTTGGAGCACTTCAGTTTGAGCTACAGATGTGGCACATGCAGCTGTCAGAAGGAAATACACTTTTCTTATGAGTCAGTTGAGCTATTGCATGCAGGACATCAGTTAGAACTCATGTGGTTGAGCTCTGTGGAGTTGGATGAGCAGTTAATGGAGTTGTGTTCAGTTTGACTTAGTTGAAGTAGTTGTATTTAGTCTAACTAATCAATAGAATAAGTGATGAGTTGTGTGAATTAGTTATTAATTAATTCACTAATTATTAACTCATAATGCAACTGAATAATACATCAGTTAACTCAGTGCATGTATAGTTCAGTGGAGATAGGTGTTAGAGGTTGAGATTGCTATCAGTTGTGCATGAGATTGTGCACATGCATGAGATTGAGTTATGCCAATGATCTCTACGTAGTGTGGGCCAATACCAAGTGAAATATAGCTTGTGCTCACGTGATTTACAGTGTGGGTGATTTTCACAAGGTAAATAGGAGTTTGGATCAGCCATTCTCATTCATTCTCTTGCAGATATTGTGCAGTGGAGGCAGGCAAGCAGCAGGGGAGATTTGGAGATCAGATTTGAGTTGTATTGTGTGTAGCATATGGAGATAGTGCTGGGATACTTGTGAGAAGTATTTTACTATGTAATGTTACATGTTCTCAATCAATATAATAAACAGATAGTTGGAGTTTTTAGCAAAATGCTTTCCCCGGGAAAATATTGTGTTGATATGTGTGATTGATGCTTCTATTTTCTCATGCTTGTGTTTTGTTTCCACAAAATTGATGATCAATGTAGAGGAGGTTATGTATTATGCATGTTCTGCTTATAAGTGTATAATCATGATAATCTCTGTGAATATGTGTCATATTATTCAAAATTTCTACAAGTTATTATGCATGTTCTGCTTATAAGTGTATAATCATTGATAATCTCTGTGAATATGTGTCATATTATTCAAAATTTCTACAAGTTAGTCATGCCTCACTTGATTTGTAACCAATCAGTTTCCATGGTACTTATGATATCAATAAGATGAACATCTTTGAGTGACAAAATTAATCATAAGCATGCTTCTGCAACACCAGAACTACCTACCCAGCCTATAGTACCTAACATTTTTTGTTCTTCTTCCATGGGTGCATTTGAATTGGCGAACCCTCAACAATCTTCTTTTCTCTGTATGATAAGCCTATCTAAATCAACACTTGTAACTTCCAAAGGCTCAAATTTCACTGTTGAGCTCCTTTGCTTCTCTACCTAACTACTTATCTGCGAAGACTAAACATTTTGGACAGATTTTATTCTCTATCACTAAAACAAGAAATTGAAACATGAACTAGCCAAGATTAAGTTGTTTGGCTATTCATTAATTACTGCATAAAGTTCAACAATTGCACATGATACTTTATTTACAGAACATGAAATGGTAGTGGCATTTGGACTTGCACACTTTCCTGGTCCTTTTTCTTTGGGGTTCATTTCTTTCATCTTTTCTTTTGACCATTTCATTCTTTTTGCCCTTTGATTTTTCTTTTAGGGTATACCCTCTTTTCATTTTTTAATTTTTTATTTTTCAAAATATGGAAAACTTTTGCAGCAAGGAAAGGATGAACATATTAGGGACTTTTACCAGTCAATCATGAAATATGACACCTATTGGTATAGGAGCATAACAGGGTGGATCAAGGATCATGCCTGTTATAGATATTTTTGGGTCCTGCGACTCCAAGCATTAAAATATCCATAATCAGGGGATTCTCATTCCCTAATTTGGTTGCTTCAGCCCCTAAAGGAGGAAGATTTCCTGATTACAGCTCTTCCAGAGAAAGTTCAGCTCAAAAACCACTCAGAACAGGTCAAATTTAGGCCAGCCCACCTGCTCCATGGGCTGCCTGCTCTTAAGAGCAGGCAGTACACTAGCTACCTGCGCTGCCAGAGCAGGTAGCCTTCCTTCAGGGTGCGTTGGTGCGAGAGGGACAAGTGGCAGGCTTGTCTTGCAAAGTGGCAGTTCAGGGAATCTCCCACTGTCTCTCTTCTGGGACACTTGTTACTGCAAATTCGACCTTGGATGAGTCACTGAGGCTTACCTACCAAGTGGAAGCTTGAACTATCAGATGGAGGACACTAATCACATGCAGAGATGCTGACTCATGGGCCTTCCTGAGGCCTATAAATGGATCCCATTCCATGAGATCCAGGAGGTTGGAATTTGGCATTTTGCAAGGAATTGCTGTTGGTATTCTGAGGAGAATATTGTGAGCTTATTGTTGGGTGATTTGCTTTTGCTTGAGGTGCTAGGAGAACTCTTTCAAGTCGGGAGGTTGATGCTGGGTTAGAGCAGCAGCTTGTAACTTCTCTTGACTTTTCTACAATCAATAAAGCTATTCTTGTTCCTTCCATTGCTTGTTGTATTATGTGTCTGAATACTTATGCATGTTAATGGTCAATTCATTTCTAACCCTGAATTGTTTACATAGTAGATCATAGTCCTTGCAAGTATCTGGTGTCCTTGATTTTGCAGCTATTCTCTTTACCCGGGCGTAGAAGCAGACAGGAACCGAACCGCTTCAAGGAGGAGAAGGATTCGAGGCAAGGGAACTGAGCGAAAGACACCGGTTGGTCCTTCTATCCATCTCTATTTGCTTGTGTAAAAGGAACGAAGTTAGACTTTGTTGTTATATTGTTTCTAAGGCACTACCATTCCTTAGGTGGGATTGAGCAGTTTCGCATGAACACTATTCCCCGAAACAATGCCTACCCCCAGTCGGGTTTGCTTGTTCTCCTCGGCACAACAAACTAGTCAAAAAGTAAATATCATTGCAATCAATGGCCAATTCATGATCTCCAATCCTGAACACCTGCTCATGTTCATCCCAACGCTGGATAATCCATCTCAATAAGTCCCTTGCCCTTTCATCAAGTCCAACTTTGCATACTTCATCAAACCACAACATCGCAATGCAAGTATGTGTGTTGAATCATTTTGCATCAGTGATTCCTATCTATCATGGGTGAGTTCTCTCCATAGGCTAGTCATAATGGCTTGAAACATGTGCAAAACAACCCAAAAATTAGTCAAAATGAGGCAAAAAAGCTTATGAAATCACTGCCTGGGGTTTTTAAATGCGCTCTAATGATTTAATTCTCCCTCTAATGGTACACAGGGAGGATTAATGCCCTCCAGCAGGTTGTAAAGGGCCTTTAACACTCCCTGCAGGCTTGCTAAAGGGTGTTAATGCACAATAACTGAATGAGCGCTCCCCAAATCTCCACAAATCCACCCCAGAAACTAATTAAAAAATGTTAATTAAAGCAAACATTAAGGTTTTGGCATCTACTTGGGACTGACAGCATGTCGAATGGTTGCCTCAATCTCTCACAATTGTCCATGGAAAATATTCTCCTCTTTGGCTCCAAAACGCTCTCATAGCTCTCAAATACTGAAAATAGTGAATGCGAAATCCCAAGAAATTTCTTATATTTATTTTGGAGACATGATTTATCTTCGTTGAAGTCATTAAATAGGAAGTAACCCATTCCCCATGATTTTTTTATCATGCATGACCCCATATTGACAGATATTGCTGCTTTTTCTGCTTTTTTTATGAAAGTACTTTCAAGAATGAATGGCAGCAATCACTACATGCAATTCTCAATGAGCACTTTATTTTACATGATATTTCCTCTCTCTTAAATCAAAAAATCCCCGAGTTTCTCATCATTGGGCTCATTAAAAACCTACAACGGTGGTCTGAGCAACTCTTTTTCACTCTTTTTCTGGCTCACTAAACTGAAAAATATCATTTGAGCATTCTTTTTGGGTGTTTTTTTCCTGCTCATAAAACTGGAAAAAAAAATCCTGAGTTTTTTCTTCAAGCTCATTAAAAACTTATAAATATGATTCGAGCATTCTTTTAGGTACTTTTCTCGCTCGTTAAACTGAAAAATTTCGAGTTTTCGTCACCAGGCTCATTAAAAATCTACGGAAACAATATGAGCACATGCTTTTGGGACCATTTCTCAGTCTTAAATCAAAAAATTCCCGGTTTTTTTCCCTTCTTCGAGCTCATTAAATCTATGAAGAAGGAATGAGCAGTTCTTTTACTTCTTTTTCCTTCCTCACTAAACTAAAAAAGATACTTTGAGTTTTCTTCATTTTGACTGGTTAAAATATCGAGTTTAGACTGTCTCCTCATAGTTGTAACAAAATGAGGTCAACATCTATTGAACATAGGTTTCTCTTTATTTGGACTTAGTAGATTAACTCACAGAATAGTAACTAATCTGGTATACTATTAAACCTTTGTTGCACCTGGTTAACAACTATGACAAAGGGACCACCATAGAGTCATTCTTTATGATCTTTTTAGACTCTGTAAATATGAAAAGACCACCAAGTTATCTCATATGGACTCATTAAATTACACAAATGTGAAGTAGGGTCACTCTTTTTACAATCCTTTTCAGACTCTTAAAACATGAAAATATCGACAAGTTTGTCTGTCCAGACTCATTAAACTAATCAGATAGGGCATAGAGTCACTCTTTTTGTAATCCTTTTCAAACTCTTAAAATATGAAAAATATTGATGAGCTTACCCGTCTAGACTCACTAAACTAATCAAATGGAGAAAGTGGACAATACAACTGTGTTCAGTATTTAAAAGAGTTGTATTTTGGTAGCAGTCGTTTCCTTGCACTCCTTCATATAAAACCTTCTTTGTTAGGCCTCTCAATATGAATCTTACCATCCTATGAGTTTAGCCCATATACCCCGATGTTCTTGCATCTTTGTATCCTAACACTCTTTGGCGTTCATGAGTCTAGTGCTGCATGGTTAAAACCATTGTCATGCCTTCTATTTCTCAAGGGAAACCCCTTTTTTCTTCTGTTTCCTCCATCAACCCATCAAGCATATCCTACCATCATGTCCTTTATCTCTTTGACCCAATGTTCAAAAAGATTCCTCAAAAACCAATCATCCTTGTCCCGTTTCGTGTCAACTAATGTAGGATGCCTTATTGCCTACCTTTCGACGGGTCTCTTCCTATCGACTTCAACACTCTATCTAGGAAGAGGACCCAAAAACACTTCAATGCCTTGGTACTTGCAGACATCAATGGCAAGTCACCTTGTCTTTGATCAGGGGTTCTCATTATTGGCTCCTGGTTAAATGATTCTACAAGTGTTCGACGACAAAAACATTTTTCACACTCGCTAGATTGTACTATGCATCTTGGAGACCATCACCAGCATTGGTGGCCTTCCTTGTGTCTGTTAATGGTCTCCATTATTGACTGGTAATCAGATGATTTCGTGCATGTTTGACATCAATGCATATATTCACATGTATCGATCTATGTTGTTCGGTGAATTGGAAATCAAGACCTTGGGTATAGGCTTGCATCACTCAGCCTTGTTTCCTCTCCCAAGCTGCAGTTATTTTTTTTTTGGAGACAACTCATCAAAATGATCCTATTATGACATTGGTTCTACATTATGCTTATTGGTGGCCAGCATCATCATATCTCTTTTATGAGAAAATCACTCTCACATAGCTACTGAGTGTGGGAATGCCCGACTCAAGACATGATTTTAGTTTATATATATATATGTGTGTGTGTGTGTGTGTGTGTGTTGTATCAGGTTTCCCGTACCACCCGAAGCTCTGATCGTCTCTCTCTTTTTGTCAAGAAGGACAGAATAGTTAAGTATAAAGTATTTCGTCCATCATTGCAACCTTTGATCTCACACTTTAGGGGGCATCTGTTATATGGGAAAATTACCTCCTCATCAATTCAGAGGGCAAAGACATGATGACTGAAGAAATGACCAAGTTCACAAGCCTTGTTTCCAAGCTAATGCTATCTATACACTAGAAATATGCTTTATAAAGATTCTCAACAAGCCTAAGGGTGTGTTAGTGACCTAAGTAAATCTACTTGTTACCTTAGGAACAATGTTAGTAAACCGTAATGAGATTCTAAGGGTCAAAGGAGAAAATTGACTAAGAAATATCCTTATATTCTCTCCTAAATCAAAGCAAAAAGCAAGGAAACATCCAATTTCAACCTATTTGGGGGATTACTAATCCTAATGGAGTATGCAAATGGGAAAGAGCTTAAAAGAATGGCAACATCAGTGCTTTTAACTAAAGAAACTCATGGAGAAACTTGGTAACCTTGACCTCACATGCTACATAAGCAGAGCTAGGGCTATTGTGAAAAGGGTTAGATCATTTGAAAGGATAGCATACTTGATTTTTGAGTAGAGTCTTAGACTTATGCATAAGAATTTGGTAAGAAGGGAGAGAAAGAGAGGAGATAAAGGGGTAAGGGAAGGCTGATGCAACCGATGGTTGTAATCACTCTTTCGACATTAATATAGAACTGCAGTTGTACTATCCACTTTGTGATGTTAGTACTATAATTCATTTATATGTTTATTTAATGTCTTTTAGCATGAGTGGCTTAGTTATGTGAAACTAGATGTATTTTGTATATTCATGCATTTATTATCAAGGTTTTATGTTGTGATTATGCTTGTCTTTTCTATGTGCAGGACTTGATTTGGAGCTGGCTCAGGTGACTTCCACCAAGCTGCATTGCGCTCTCCAACAACTCCACAAGAAGGCTCGAGGTAATGAATCTGTCTCGCTTTGATAGTTAGTTGTTGAATATGGACATGCATGTATATTTGTGATAGTTTCAGATAATCTTACAGTCTACCAAGGGTCTTGGGAAGACCCTTGAGGGTTCCTTCATCTTCCATACACTGTGCATTAATCCCTATAGTAAACTACCCCATGAGACATTTCATAATGGTATCATATACACCTTCCTACCAACATCAATACCACTCCCATAACATACCTAGTCACATTTTCCTCCACTTTCAACTTATATTATAAGGTTGTTACTACTATAGGGATTAATGCACGGTGTATGGAAGATGAAAGAACCTTCAAGGGTCTTCCCAGGACCCTTGGTAGACTATAATATTATATGCAGTTGTCACAAAGATACATGCATATCCATGTTCAACAACTAACTATCAAAGTGAAATAGATTCATTACCTCGAGCCTTCATGTGGAGTTGTTGGAGAGCACAATGCAGCTAGGTAGAAGTCCCCTGAGCCAGCTCTAGATCAAGTCCTATACATAGAAAAGACTAGTGTAATCACAGCATAAAACCTTAATAATCAATGCATAAACATAAAAAAGACATCTAGTTGCACATAAATTAATTATAGTACCAACATCACAGAGTGGACAATACAACTACAGTTCTATATTAATGTCGAAAGAGTGATTAAAACCATTGGTTGCATCAGCCTTCCCTTACCCCTCCAGCTCCTCTCTCTCTCTCTCTCTCTCTCTCTCTCTTCTTACCAACTTCTTATTCTTAAGTCCAAGACTCTACTTGACAATCAAGTAAGCTATCCTTTCAAATGATCTGACCCTTTTCACAATAGCCCTAGCTTTGCTTATGTAGCATGCGAGGTTAGGGTTTCCAAGTTTCTCCATGAGTTTCCTTATGTAAAAGTAATGTTGCCATTGTTTTGAGCTCTTTCCCATTTGCATACTCCATTAGGATTAGAAATCCCCCAAATAGGTCGAACTTTGATGTTTCCTTACTTTTCTGAGTTGATTTAGGAGAGAAGATAGGGATATTTCTTAGTCAATCTGCTCCTTTAACCCTTAGATCCTCATTATGGTTTACTAACATTGTCCCCGAGGTAACAAGTAGAGTTACTTAGGTCACTAACCCACTCTTAGGCTTGTTGAGAAGCTTTATAAAGTAGGTTGTCAGTGTATAGGTAGCATTAGCTTGGAAACAAGGCTTGTGAACTTGGTCATTGCTTCAATCATCATGTCTTTCCCCTCTAAGCTGGTCATTTTACTGTATAACAAATGCCCCCTAAAGTGTGAGATCAGAGGCTATGACGATGGCCGAAATACTTTACTTAATTGTTCTGTTCCTTCTTGACAAAAAGAGATAGAGGATTGGAGCTTTGCGCGGTATGATAAACCTGATACAACACATATATATAAAACAACTAAATTCATGTCCTGAGTCGAGAATTCCCACACTCAGTAGCTATATCAAAGTGATTTTCTCATAAAAGAGATATGTCGATGCTAGTCACCGATAAGCACAATGCAGAACCAATGTCATAATAGGATCATTCTGATGAGTTGTCTCCAAAAAACAATATACACAACTTGGGAGAGGAAACAAGGCTGAGTGATGCAAGCCTCTACCCAAGGTCTTGATTTCCGCTTCACCAAACAACATAGATCGATACATGTGAATATATGCGTTGATGTCGAACATGCACAAAATCGTTTGATTACCAGTCAATAATGGAGATCGTTAACAAGCGCGAGGAAGGCCACCAATAATGGTGATGGTCTCCAAGATACATAGTACAATCTAGTGAGTGTGAAAAATGCTTTTGTTGTGAAACACTCGTAGAATCGTTTAACCAGGAGTCAATAAGGAGAACCCCTAATCAAACACAAGGTGACCTGCCACTGATGTTTGCAAGTACCAAGGCACTGAAGTGTTTCTGGTTCATCTTCCTATATAGAGTGTTGAAGTTGATAGGAAAAGACCTGTCGAAAGCTAGGCAATAATGTGTCTTATGTCAATGGACATGAAATGGGACAAGAATGATTTGTTTTTTATGGAATCTTTGAGCATTGGGTCAAAATGAAAAAGGGCATGATGAAAGGATATGCTTGATGGGTTGATGGAGGAAACAAAAGAAAAAAAAGTTTTCCATTGAACAATAGAAGGCGGGACAAAAGCTTTAACCATGCAGCACTAGACTCATGAACACCAAAGAGTGTTAGGATACAAAGATGCAAGAACATCGGGGTATATAGGCTAAACTCATAGGATGGTAAGATTCATATTGAAAGGTCGTCAGAAGGAAGGTTTATTTGAGGGAGTGCCATGTTCAAGAGAATGATTGCTCCCAAACCACGCTTTCAAATACTGAACACAGTTGTATTGTCCACTTTCCCCATATGATTATTTTAGTGACTCCAGACGGGTAAACTCATTGATCTTTTCATATTTTAAGAGTCTGAAAAGTACTGTAAAAAGAGTGACTCTATGCCCTATCTGATTAGTTTAATAAGTCCAGACAGGCAAAGTCATCGATCTTTTCATGTTTTAAGAGTTTGAAAAGAATCGTAAAAGGAGCAACTCTATTTCACATACGTTTAATTTAATGAGTCCAAATGAGATAACTCAGTGGTCTTTCCATATTTAGAGAATCTGAAAAGATCATAAAGAACGACTCCATGGTGGTCCCTTTGTCATAGTTGTTAACTTGGTGTGACAAAGGTTTAATAGTATACCCAGATTGGTTACTTTTCCATGAGTTAATCTACTGAGTCCGGATAAAAAGAAACCTATGATTAATATATGTTGACCTCATTTTGTTATGAGTACGAGGAGACGGACTAAACTTGATACTCGTCATGAATTTTTAATGAGTCACGCAATGACAAACTCAATACCTTCATGAATTTTATGTTGGCATTATGATACATATGTTGTACTTGGTGGCAACCCACTCATCTCAGATGATAAATTATAGTGTAGCAAAGTTCATGCACTTTCATGAAGATAAAAGTTTCCTTCATGTAGAGAAAATTTCACACACTTTTATGCAGAGAAAAGTTTATTTCATGTAGAGAAAAGTTCACGCACTTTTATGCAAAGAAAAGTTTATTTCATGTAGAGAAAAGTTCATGCACTTTTATGCAGAGAAAATTTTATTTCATGTAGAGAAAATTTCACGCACTTTCATGCAGAGAAAAGTTCCCTTCATGCAAGAAAAAGTTCACGCACTTTCATGGTTGGTTCATGGTATTAGTGCGACAGTTTTTGATCCTATGGTTTTGGTCCGTGGTATTGCATCCAAAAGTGTTGATCTCATGCACTTTCATGGTTGGTTCATGGTATTAGTCCGACAGTTTTTGATCCTATGGTTTTGGTCCGTGGTATTGCATCCAAAAGTGTTGATCTCACGCACTTTCATCGTTGGTTCATGGTATTAGTCCAACAGTTTTTGATCCTATGGTTTTGGATCGTGGTATTGTGGAAGGCCTAAGACTATAAAATAGGAAGGAGATCATTTGGCAAAGCATCATCTGAATGAATTGAATATGTAATAAGTGCTAGATCTGAAATATTTGTGATTGGGGTTATGGTGCAGATCTGGATCTGAATGAAGGAGGAACCTTAGTGCGTAAAGAAGGATAAGTTCTAGTGATGGGTCATAATCTTTAAGCTTGAATAATAGTATCTTTGTATGATTCTGATCTGTTATATGAGGTGCATGCTTGATCTATAAATCTGATAATCTGGGTTAATTAGTGTCTGAATATTTGAAAGAATGAATTATCCTTTATAGATCTGCACACAGGTTTCAAGTTGTTGAAGTAGCGTATATCTTTTAAATTATGATCTAGCTGCCTCTGTTTATTGCTGCAGTATTCTGGGTTCAGAATTTGGTGTGTGGTTACTGTTACTGTGTTCTGGGTACAGCTGTCAGAGAAGTGTTTACTTTATTCAGTGCTAACTGGGGAAAAGGAGATTGTTTGATCCAGATATACTTGATGATTGATTGATGTTCATGGATCCAGTCTGAAAATTTATGAAACGAGGTCCTTGGAAGAAAGAGAAGGTTGTTGATGGCCCAACCCCGCTGTCCGTTCACGTGGACTAGCCTGAGGTGGCTGTGTGCCACGACGTCCCCGGTTCTCGATTCCTCCCCGCCTTTATTGCTGTCTGCGCTGGCCTGCTTGGGCGTACAGCCGTATCCCACTTGTGATTTGGGAATTTAATGGTTAGGTGTTACCGTTCGGGGGAGTGATCTCCGGTGCCTCCAGTTCACGAGGCGGGACCTCGGGTTTATCAAAACACTCCGCGCTCATTTGTATGGTTCTGTTTGTGCTTTCGCTCTGCGACTATGGGTTTTTCTGGAGGTCCCGCCTGTGCTAAGGGATATTGTCCCTCTCTGGTTTCTGTAACAGACTCGATGCTGCCTGCCCTTGTTCCTCCGTCTGGTTTGTATAACCTCCTTCAGGTTAATGTTTTTTTTGTGTTCGAAAACGTTCCCAGTAGCTCTGGTTTTTCTGTTTTTGACAAAATGTGTTTTCGCTGCCGTCGGTTACTGGGTTCCTCTGTGATGTAACAAGTTTGTTTCACTGTGCTTTGGTCCGGGTGTTCAACCTTATACCTCAGGTATGCCCGCGTTCTTTGATACAATCATTCTTCCACCTGTGGCTCGTTCTCACCCTTTCCTGCTCCTTCGCTCTTCAGGGACAATGCCGGGTTTGTTTCTGTGGGTTCGTGGAATAACCCACTCAGGTAAATACTGTACGTCTGCGTTATTTTGATGAACCCTTGGTAATTTCCGTTGTCTTTTTATTTTCCACTTACGCTCTGGATTTTCTTCTGCAGGTTGGTGAGCGATGGCCGCTCCTGGTTGTCGGCTATCTGTAACGAATTTGCAAGCGAAACCCTCTGCTATTCAACGGGTAGGGTCAACCTTTTCGGCTCCTCTATTCTGTATATGCTATCTTCGGGTTCTTTGTTCGAATCTCACTCTCTGTAATGGTTATTCGTTTTAGTTTCCCTTCAGTAAGGAATGAGCTGGCACTGTTTCTGTGTTGTAAGGGTATTTAGACCCCGAGGGTCGTCGCTTGTATGATTTATAACTGGGTTGGCTATGAGCCGCGAAACCCGTCTGTAACTAGGACTTTCTCTATAATAGAACTTGAGACTCGTTAAGAGCCTTGCTGCCTTTCTGGTTCCAAATAAATGAATTTAATTTAACTGCAGAAAATATAATGGCTTGCTTGTATTTTACCTGGTTATTTTAGCAGCGTGCTCGTTCGGTTTCTGGTTCAATGCTCTCGTAGTTGATTATGGCGACAACTCGTTGTGTCTTGATTCTGTCGTGCTCTGTATGTTCCCGAAACTCCTGGGTGACCTACGTTAGGCTCTGTTGTTTGTTTGAGACTTACCAACAAAGCAGGTTAATCTCCTCAGTTATATAATCAATATAGCTACACAGTAATATGTATTCTCTTTGGACAGCAACGAAAACAAATAAATGTAAATGCACAGGAAATGGTACTGTATTCTGTATTCAATTTTCTTTTTTTCGTTTTGAGGGGGGCTAACCCTGTTACATTCATGTTATGTACTATTTATCCTGCCTGTGTAACCGTTGTCCTTGCAGTTGAACAGTATTAACCGTCATTACAAACTGTCTCATGATTTGGTTTCGTATTATAGTTATCAGCAGTAACAATTTTTAGAATGTTGCTTAACTGACCCTCTTAAACTGAAATTAAAATGTAATTAAATAGCCTATACTAAACAGAAAAGTAAAATGACAATGCTGTGGTCTTCTACTGACCTTCTAGGAATTAAAAGAAAAGTAAAATAAAATACCCTCAATAAATAACAGATTAAATGTGACCACCAGTTCTTTGTTCTGTCCACCTGAGCATGCTTTCCTCGTCCAGTTGCTAATCTCCCTCCATGTAACAGTTAACTATTCTCAGTCTTCCTCAGAGCTGGATGCTCCTGCATCAGGCTTCCGGGGTGACAAGAAATCATGGCTCCGTTCCATGAGGTCGTCGACGGAATAGCCTGCCTTCTGTATTTGAGTCGCGTTAAGCCATGAACTGTCCTCTATAGGACGGTTTTTCCACTTTACTAAGTACTGTAAATATTCTTTCCTGCGTGTGCGTCTAGCGACCTGTGTGTCCAGAATCCGTTCAATTCCAAGAGGTGGTGCCATGGGCATCTGCTTCACCCACGAACTTTCCTCGTCTGTGGTGTTCCGTGGCGGTTCTGCTGTGTCCTGACCTTTTGCGTCTGCAACGTAAGGAAATAAATCTGCCACATTAAAGATGGGAGAAATCCCAATTCCGGGTGGTAGTTGAATTTCATAGGCGTTTGCAGAAAATCTTCGAAGGATTTTACAGGGACCAATTTTCTTGAATTTAAGCTTGCTGTACTCCCCTTTTGGAAACCGTTCCTTGCGTAGGTATGCAAGGACGTCATCCCCGACATTAAATTGTACTTCTCGTCGCTTCAAATCAGCTCGTTGTTTGTATTTCTGACTGCTGTCCTGTAATGTCTGTTTGACCTGCTCGTGCAAGTTTCTCATGGCTTGCGCAAAATCTTCGCCATCTGCACTTCGTTTCTCAAGTTTCCCCAAATCTCGTAATTCATGCACTCCTCGCGGATGCATGCCGTATAAAATTTGGAATGGGCTGAGACCTGTACTTCGGTTGGGCGAGTCGTTATATGCGAATTCTGCCTGAGCTAGTACTCGGTCCCATGTCCGGGAATTTTCGCCAGTTAAGCTCCGGAGTAAGTTCCCCAAACTTCGGTTTACCACCTCGGTTTGGCCGTTAGTCTGTGGATGGTAAGCTGAACTGAATTGCAACCGTGTGTTTAACTTTTTCCACAAATTTCGCCAGAAATGACCGGTGAATTTCACATCTCTGTCAGAAATGATGGACCTTGGAAGTCCATGCAAGCGAACAACCTCGTTAAAAAATAAATGTGCTACATAAGTAGCATCACTGGTCTTCTTACAAGGTATGAAGTGTGCCATCTTAGAAAACCGATCCACTACAACCATTACGGAGTCAAACCCCCGCTGTGTCTTAGGCAAACCCAAAACAAAATCCATGCTAACGGAGTCCCATGGTCGGTCTGGTATGGGCAGCGGTTGATACAACCCGGTGTTCTGACTATGTCCTTTCGCTAATTGACAGATCTTACATCTTCTTACATACCTCTGCACATCACGCTGTAGTTTCGGCCAAAAGTAAAAATGACGCACCTGAGCCGTGGTCTTATCGATACCAAAGTGTCCAGCCAGTCCTCCACTGTGCTTTTCCTGAATGATGTTCTCCCGCATAGAACAATCGGGAATGCACAGTTGTCCTCCTTTAAACAGCAACCCTTCCTGCAGATTATAATCTAACCACATGCTGTTGTTCCTCAGTAGAGGGTTTTGACATGCCTCATAGGCTTCCTTAAAGTCGCCATCTGTAGGATACAACTCCCTCAAGTGTTCGAAACCCAAAATCTGCATTGTACTTTCCTGTAGGAGTAACAATCTGCGACTTAGTGCATCTGCCACCTTGTTGGCTTGCCCGCTAATGTGCTTCAGTACAAACGTAAAATTCTGCAAATACTCCACCCAAGCTGCATGTTTATGGTTCAACTTGTGCTGTTGCATGATGTATTGCAATGCAGCGTTATCTGTCAACAGCACAAATTCATTACCTAACAGATAATGTCGCCAGTGCTTTAATGCTTGAATAATGGCATAGAATTCCTTGTCATACGTGGAGTATTTCCGCCTGCTCTCATTTAATTTTTCACTGAAATAAGAAACCGGTCTATCTTCCTGACTCAATATTGCACCTATAGCAGTCCCACTAGCATCACAGCGAACCTGGAAAGGTTGGTTGAAGTCAGGTAACTTCAATATTGGTTTCTCCGTAATTTTCCTCTTTAAAATCTGAAAACTATTTTCTGCTGTTTCAGTCCAATGGAAAGGCTGATTGGTCTTTTTAATTGTATCTAGCATAGGAGCACAAATCTCACTAAAATTCCTGATAAATTTCCTGTAGAAACTTGCCAATCCGTGGAAGCTTCGCACTTCAAACAAACTCTTGGGAGAAGGCCAGCTTACTATGGTTGCCACCTTCCCGGGGTCCATCTTCTATTCATTTCTCGCAATTACAAACCCCAGATACACCAATTCTTGCTGGAAAAAGGTGCACTTTTTAAGGTTGATCAGCAGCTTGTTTTGCTGTAATTTCTGCAGTACACTACGTAAATGCTGAAAATGCTCCTCCCTTGTCTTACTAAAAATCAGTATATCATCCAAATAAACTATCACAAACTTACCATTAAATTATTTCAGCACCTCATTCATCAGGCGCATGAATGTGCTGGGGGCGTTGCTCAGTCCGAATGGCATCACCAGCCATTCGTATAAACCTTCATTTGTTTTGAATGCTGTCTTCCATTCATCTCCCTCATGAATGCGAATTTGATGATATCCGCTCTTTAGATCAATTTTTGAAAAATAAGTTGCCCCACTCAAACAGTCCATCATATCATCCATCCTGGGTAAGGGAAATCTGTACCTTACCGTAATTTTATTAATTGCCCTGGCATCCATGCACATTCGCCATTCGCCTCCCTTCTTTGGGACCAGAACAGTTGGGACTGCACAAGGACTCATGCTCTCCCGGATCAGTCCCTTGTCCAACAGTTCTTGGACCTGTTTCCGAATTTCCTCGTGATCTTTCGGACTCATACGATAGGCTGCTTTATTTGGTAAGCTTTCCCCTGCTATAAAGTCAATGCAGTGACTAATACCCCTCCTTGGTGGAAGCTCATCGGGTAGATCATCCACCACAATATCGCCAAACTCATGCAGCATTTCCTGAATTTCTTCTGGCAGATCTGAAACCTGAGTCTGCAAGATCACCGCCCTTGGTCTTCTTATGACAGCAAAATTCACCTCGCTGTCATCCATCTGCTTTATGAACTCTTTTCCCCCCAATAACAACGCCTTCACTCCGCTAGCCTCAGCTGCACTTTCCTCTTTAATAGGCACCAGTGTGTGTCGAATTCCATCCTTAACGAACTTGTAACGGTTGGTCTTCCCGTCATGTACTGCACCCCTGTCAAACTGCCAAGGATGACCCAACAATATGTGACAGACGTCCATAGGCATCACATCACACAGAATTTTATCCTTATATTTTCCTATCTGGAACTCCACCTCACACTGTTCATCAACTAACAGTTGATGTCCTTTTTGCAGCCAGGATACTTTGTAGGGGGTGGGGTGCTTTAATCTTTTTAACCCCAACTTCTCCACCATTTCTAGAGCCACTAAATTATCTGTACTTCCACTGTCTATAATCAGTTTGCAGCACTTACCTTGTGATTTGCAAACAGTTCGAAACAAAGCCTTCCGCTGATCTGGTTCGGTGTCTTCCTTTACTGGTCTCAATAGTACCTTGTTTAGCACAAATGCTTCACTGGTTTCTGGCATATTCTCCGCTTCTGTCGGTGTTGCCTCCACATCCTCTGGCTGAGCAACATACGTTCCTCTCCCTCCTGCTGGTTCACCTTCAGGACAGTCATATGACATGTGTCCCATCTTATGGCAGCGATAGCACTGGACAGGTCCTCTGCCCCAACCTTCTCCTCGTCCTCGCTGAGGTGGTCGTCCTCCTCGTGTGCTATTATCCCTTTCTGCTGCCCCAGCAGACTTAGAGCTGCTTCCCTCTTCACCTGTGGCTGCACCTCTGCCTCTTCCAAATACTTTTCCTTTTCCCCTACCAGTTCCTCCTCCTCTCTTGGCATTTTGTTTCCGGTTAATATTTTCTTCTGCTTTCAGCGCAAACTGGTACGCTTCATCCAACGTCCGGGGTGAAAGGATACCAATCTCATCAAGTATTTCCCCTCTCAGACCATTCACAAACCTTGCTGTTTTCTCAGGAGTATCCTCCGCATACCCTGCTCGCAAATTTAACTTGTAGAATTCCTCAGTGAATTCTTTAACAGTCATGCCACGCTGTTTCAAGTTCTGTACCTGCCTGTACAGCATGATTTGATAATCTTTTGGCAAGAATTTCTCCTTCAGCTTGGCCTCCATCTGGGTCCATTTCTTTATGGGAGGTTTCTGCTGTCTCTTCCTTTCTGCCTGAACGCTGTCCCACCATAAGGACGCATGTCCCTTCAGCTTCGTGGCAGCAAACTTCACCTGTTTATCTTCGCTAGTCTCCTCAAATTCAAAGTACTTATTAACCTCACTTAGCCAGTCTAACAACACATCCGCAGATAAACTTCCGTCATAGGTGGGTAGCTCATGCTTGGGCTTGTGACTTGATAGCAAAACCGACTTTAACAATCGCAATTCCGGTGTTACCCCCTCGAATTCATCTTCAGGTTCTGCTACCTCTTCATCACTGTCATCTGCTGGGTTCCTTCTTCCTCCAGCCTCTAACACTGCCAACCTATCTCGCAAAACACGAATCTCCTCGTGAAGTCCCTCCTCCGCTATTCGTCGGATACCTCTTCCTCTTCCTCGTCCTCCTCTACCACCGTCCATTTCTCCTAGAAGCAAACCTGCTCTGATACCACTAATGATGGCCCAACCCCGCTATCCGTTCACATGGACTAGCCTGAGGTGGCTGTGTGCCACGACGTCCCCGGTTCTCGATTCCTCCGCGCCTTTATTGCTGTCTGCGCTGGCCTGCTTGGGCGTACAGCCGTATCCCACTTGTGATTTGGGAATTTAATGGTTAGGTGTTACCGTTCGGGGGAGTGATCACCGGTGCCTCCAGTTCACGCGCCCCCGCCTCCAAAAACCCTAACCTCGGGTTTATCAAAACACTCCGCGCTCATTTGTATGGTTCTGTTTGTGCTTTCGCTCTGCGACTATGGGTTTTTCTGGAGGTCCCGCCTGTGCTAAGGGATATTGTCCCTCTCTGGTTTCTGTAACAGACTCGATGCTGCCTGCCCTTGTTCCTCCGTCTGGTTTGTATAACCTCCTTCAGGTTAATGTTTTTTTTGTGTTCGAAAACGTTCCCAGTAGCTCTGGTTTTTCTGTTTTTGACAAAATGTGTTTTCGCTGCCGTCGGTTACTGGGTTCCTCTGTGATGTAACAAGTTTGTTTCACTGTGCTTTGGTCCGGGTGTTCAACCTTATACCTCAGGTATGCCCGCGTTCTTTGATACAATCATTCTTCCACCTGTGGCTCGTTCTCACCCTTTCCTGCTCCTTCGCTCTTCAGGGACAATGCCGGGTTTGTTTCTGTGGGTTCGTGGAATAACCCACTCAGGTAAATACTGTACGTCTGCGTTATTTTGATGAACCCTTGGTAATTTCCGTTGTCTTTTTATTTTCCACTTACGCTCTGGATTTTCTTCTGCAGGTTGGTGAGCGATGGCCGCTCCTGGTTGTCGGCTATCTGTAACGAATTTGCAAGCGAAACCCTCTGCTATTCAACGGGTAGGGTCAACCTTTTCGGCTCCTCTATTCTGTATATGCTATCTTCGGGTTCTTTGTTCGAATCTCACTCTCTGTAATGGTTATTCGTTTTAGTTTCCCTTCAGTAAGGAATGAGCTGGCACTGTTTCTGTGTTGTAAGGGTATTTAGACCCCGAGGGTCGTCGCTTGTATGATTTATAACTGGGTTGGCTATGAGCCGCGAAACCCGTCTGTAACTAGGACTTTCTCTATAATAGAACTTGAGACTCGTTAAGAGCCTTGCTGCCTTTCTGGTTCCAAATAAATGAATTTAATTTAACTGCAGAAAATATAATGGCTTGCTTGTATTTTACCTGGTTATTTTAGCAGCGTGCTCGTTCGGTTTCTGGTTCAATGCTCTCGTAGTTGATTATGGCGACAACTCGTTGTGTCTTGATTCTGTCGTGCTCTGTATGTTCCCGAAACTCCTGGGTGACCTACGTTAGGCTCTGTTGTTTGTTTGAGACTTACCAACAAAGCAGGTTAATCTCCTCAGTTATATAATCAATATAGCTACACAGTAATATGTATTCTCTTTGGACAGCAACGAAAACAAATAAATGTAAATGCACAGGAAATGGTACTGTATTCTGTATTCAATTTTCTTTTTTTCGTTTTGAGGGGGGCTAACCCTGTTACATTCATGTTATGTACTATTTATCCTGCCTGTGTAACCGTTGTCCTTGCAGTTGAACAGTATTAACCGTCATTACAAACTGTCTCATGATTTGGTTTCGTATTATAGTTATCAGCAGTAACAATTTTTAGAATGTTGCTTAACTGACCCTCTTAAACTGAAATTAAAATGTAATTAAATAGCCTATACTAAACAGAAAAGTAAAATGACAATGCTGTGGTCTTCTACTGACCTTCTAGGAATTAAAAGAAAAGTAAAATAAAATACCCTCAATAAATAACAGATTAAATGTGACCACCAGTTCTTTGTTCTGTCCACCTGAGCATGCTTTCCTCGTCTAGTTGCTAATCTCCCTCCATGTAACAGTTAACTGTTCTCAGTCTTCCTCAGAGCTGGATGCTCCTGCATCAGTTGTAGCCTTCAGTAGGCTAGCACCTACATACTAGTATCTTGGCTAGTACAAGAACTAAGGGCGTTGTAGCTCCCTTCTAGGAGAAGCTGGAAAACGAGAGAGGGTTGTAGCTCTCTACAGGTTGCAGCCTACGTACTGGTAAAGGACTACACCAGTACATTGTAAAAGGAAGTTTCTAATTAAAGGAAGATAGAGACAAATTGCAGTAGGTGGTTTTCACCCACATTGGGTTTCCACCTTATATCTTGTGTTCTTGTGTGTGACTGTCTACTGCTCTATTTTACTGTTCTAGTTACTGTTTATTTGACTCAGATACACAGATTAATAATCAACATCTGAAAGATAAAGTAAATTATAAGTTTGCATTATATACGCGGGTTTCCTTCTACATATTTGTGTATATACACGGTTTTTACTAACTGAAGTAGCGTGTATGATCTGGGTTTGAAAAAGAAATCATTTGACTTGATAATACTAATTCACCCCCCCCAGTATTATTTCCAACAATTGGTGTCAGAGTAGGTCCTTCTAAAGAAGCTTGATCGCTTGGAGGAAGATCCATCATCATGAGAAACTACGAGAGAGAAGCATCTATCAGGCCACCGATTTTTGATGGGACAAACTTCATATATTGGAAGGTAAGAGTTATTGCCTATCTTCAATCTCTTGGTACAGAAGTCTGGGATATCATAGATACAGGGTACTCTTTTCCATCAACAACTCCTACAGATCTAGCTAAGAAGAAGAAATATGAAACAAATGCAAAGGCAATCAATACCTTATTAGGATGTCTATCTCAATCAGAATTCATCAAGGTTGTGCAGTATAAATCCGCAAAAGAAATATGGGACAAGATTGTTTTGAGCTATGAAGGAGATGAACAGGTAAAACGAGCAAAACTTCAAACCCTCAGAATTTAGTATGCAAATCTTAGAATGCACAGCGATGAAAGTGTGGCTAACTATTTCCTTTGTGTAGATGAGATTGTTATTTGTATGAAAAACTTGGGTGAAGAAATAGAAGAGACTGTTGTGGTTGAAAAGTTCTAAGATCTTTGTCCCCTAGGTTTGAATCTAAAGTTTCTGCAATAGAAGAAAAAGAGAATCTATGAAACCTTACCATGTCACAGCTGCATGGGATTCTAACTACTTATGAAATGAGGAAAGGAGGACCATCAGACAGAAGAGAAGCTGCCTTCAAGGCTTCAGGCAAAGGAGACTACTATGAGTCAGGACACGTGTCAGAAGAAGAGGAAGAATCAAATTTTGTCAAAAACCTTCAACGGAGTGTTGGAAGATTCCGTGGTAAGTTACCTTTCAAATGCTTTGCTTGTGGAAGAGTCGGTCACTATGCTGCCAAGTGTCCTCATAAGGATAAGATTGAGAAAGGGAAGGAACCTGTTAGATGGAATAAGAAACATAATGTAACCAAGAAAAGTTACTACACTCATGAAGACAGTGATGGACTATCAAATAGTGACAAAGATGAATGAGGTAATAATATAAACTTTTAATGGCTTTTGAAGATGATAATTACATGGATGCTATAGATGCAGATCGTCTTTATGAAGAGATTTCTAATCTCAAAAAAAATTTAAAAGAGAAAAATGTGATTATTGATTCTCCGCAATGTCAACTGGCTAAAAGGGAAAAACATCATGAAAAATTGGAATGTGAAATTGTGAGTCTTAGAAAAGAGATTGAGAAAACTAAAGCTCTTAATCTTAGATTTGTTAAAGGATATGAAACTCTAGATGAGATTATCAATGTGCAGCGTTCCCCATTAATCAAGACAAGTCTAGGATATAATGAAGAAGCATCTCAAGCACAGAAACCATCCACCTCAAAAAGTTATCTTGATGCAGCAAGGAGGAATGAGCAAAAGACCAATGGAGATCACCAGGTAAAACAGGGACGATTTACATCAAGAATAAACAAAGACTACCAGGTAAATCGGGGGCAATCCACCTTAAGGATGAACCAAAGCTACAATCAGCCACAGGTAAAATCTTCTCAATTTGCCTTAAGAATGGATGACAATAGAAACTACAGTCATTTGGTCGGTCGATTTGATAATCGCAGGAGTTTCTTCAATGGCCAATGTTTCTCTTGCCATAAATTTGGCCACAAAGCAGCTCAATGTGTTGCCTATAAGACAATCATGACTAGAGAAGCTCAAAAACAAAGAAGTATGACTGGGATCACGAAAATGACCTATAACAATTTTTCCGCCCTTGAAAATGAAATTGAATGTCCTATTTGCAATAACTTCGGTCATGAAGATTCTGAATGCAGGAGCAGGTTTCGGCAAACAACTCAAAAAGAACAAGCCTCAAGTGCCAGAACATGGAGAATGAAGGAACCACAACTAGAAAGATGTGGGATAGCTTCTTATGTAGAAGGACAAGAAAATCAATGGTACATCGACAGTGGATGTTCGAAGCATATGACAGGTGATAAAGAAAAACTTCAATCATATAGTGCTTTAGAAAAGGGAAAGAAATTTTCTTTTGGAAATGATACCCCTGTAGTCATAAAAGGAAAAGGCATTGTTCAGTTGAAAGAAAAGGTCAAAGCTAGAAATGTTTTGTATGTTGATGGCTTGAAGCATAATCTACTAAGTGTCAGTCAGATGTGTGATCAAGGAACTGAAGTAATATTTCGATCAAATGGATGTAGTGTTCGTGATCTTGATACAGGAAAAACAGTGATCAAAGGCATAAGAACTCCAAATAATTTATACATATTTGAAGAAGGACAACAACAATGTTATTTGAGCAAGAATGATGAACACTGGTTATGGCACCAAAGGTTGGGGCATCTAAGATTTTCACAGATAAGGAAAGCATGCAAATACCAGGCAGTTCGTGGTCTTCCAGACATCAGATGTAGATTGGGCTAGAAGCGTGGATGACAGAAAGTGCACAAGTGGTGGAGCATTATTTATGGGTTCCAGATTAGTGTCTTGGTTCAGCAAGAAACAGAGTTCAATTGCTTTATCTACCGCCGAAGTGGAATATGTGGCTGCTGCATCTTGCTGCACTCAACTCCTTTGGATGATGCAAACTTTGAAAGATTTTCAAATCACTTGTACACCACCTATCTCCATCTTATATGATAATACAAGTGCAATAAGCATTTCAAAGAACCCAGTCATGCATTCAAAGACCAAGAACATACCAATCAAGTACTACTTTCTCTGGGAACAAGTGTTGGAACAAAAGGTCAAGTTGGAATATGTTCCCTCTAAGGAACAAGTTGCTGATATACTCACCAAACCACTGCCCAGGGAGACATTTGAATACCTCAGACAGAAGCTGGGAGTAGTTGATGCATCATCTTGCTGTTAAAACTTGTCTGTTTCAGAGAAAAATGGGTGTACGCGAGTTGCCTAAGGAGGATCTGCGTACATACGCCAGTTTGTGCAGAGATAGTCATGTATGTGGAGGATTGATGGATATCAATAGGGACAGGCTCTGGTTGAAGATAGTCTAATATGGGTGTGACAGAGACCATCTGGCACAGGTTCAAGGGGAGCAGATAAACTTCTAATGATGCATTGTTGGCATTATCTTAGAAGCTTTTGGTTCTAGTTCCCAGTTGTTGTTGATTTCAGGTGGAACAAATGCAAAGGGAGAACAGAAGGAAATCATGGTTGCTAATCTGAATGGTGATTTTCAGATGCTGCTGGTATCAGTTATTGGTGACTTTCATAAGTCTTGCTCTAGATATTTTGTCTTTATGTCATGTATCTCTTTTATGGTGTCAAGGTCATGTAACGGCCTATCTTGGTTTTCCCACTATCCCTGGGATGAAGATGTAATGTTCTTGTTTTATCATGTGTAAAATTTTGATGTATGCCCACTTGGTTGGGAAATGGATGTATGTATGAGTCCTTGCTGATAGGAAGGTCATTTATGATAGAGTCATGTTCTTCTTGTAAAACATCTTTTTGCAGAACTTGCTTATAGTCAGGGGGAGCATGAACAGCACACTTCAGCAGAGCAGAGACTTCATCATGTACTAAGAGGAAGCATGGATAGAGTGGTACACCTTGGCATATACAAAGGGGGAGCTCTTTCAGAGATTTCAGCAGGTACTCAGGGGGAGTATGGGCAACGGAATGTTTCTCTAGGAAAGAGATTATCTTGGTTTGCCCTTTTCCCTTGAAGTCAAAGGGGGAGAGTGATTGGTTGTTGTTGCCATCAAGTCCAAAGGGGGAGATTGTTGGCATTATGATACATATGTTGTACTTGATGGCAACCCACTCATCTCAGATGATAAATTATAGTGCAGCAAAGTTCATGCACTTTCATGAAGATAAAAGTTTCCTTCATGTAGAGAAAAGTTCACGCACTTTTATGCAAAGAAAAGTTTATTTCATGTAGAGAAAAGTTCACGCACTTTTATGTAGAGAAAAGTTTATTTCATGTAGAGAAAAGTTCACGCACTTTTATGCAGAGAAAACTTTATTTCATGTAGAGAAAAGTTCACACACTTTTATGCAGAGAAAAGTTTATTTCATGTAGAGAAAAGTTCACGCACTTTCATGCAGAGAAAAATTCCCTTCATGCAAGAAAAAAGTTCATGCACTTTCATGGTTGGTTCATGGTATTAGTCTGACAGTTTTTGATCCTATGGTTTTGTTCCATGGTATTGCATCCAAAAGTGTTGATCTCACGCACTTTCATGGTTGGTTCATGGTATCAGTCCAATAGTTTTTGATCCTATGGTTTTGGTCCGTGGTATTGCATCCAAAAGTGTTGATCTCATGCACTTTCATGGTTGGTTCATGGTATTAGTCCAACAGTTTTTGATCCTATGGTTTTGGACCGTGGTATTGTGGAAGGCCTAGGACTATAAAAAAGGAAGGAGATCATCTGGCAAAGCATCATCTGAATGAATTGAATATCTAATAAGTGCAAGATCTAAAATATTTGTGATTGGGGTTATGGTGCAGATCTGGATCTAAATGAAGGAGGAACCTTAGTGCATAAAGAAGGATAAGTTCTATTGATGGGTCATAATCTTTAAGCTTGAATAATAGTATCTTTGTATGATTTTGATCTGTTATATGAGGCGCATGCTTGATCTATAAATCTGACAATCTGGGTTAATTAGTGTCTGAATATTTGAAAGAATGAATTATCCTTTATAGATCTGCACGCAGGTTTCAGGTTGTTGAAGTAGCGTATATCTTTAAATTATGATCTAGCTGCCTCTGTTTATTGCTGCAGTATTCTGGGTTCAGAATTTGGTGTGTGGTTACTGTTACTGTGTTCTGGGTACAACTGTCAGAGAAGTGTTTACTTGATTCAGTGCTAATTGGGAAAAGGAGATTGATGCAAATATACTTGATGATTGATTGACGTTCATGGATCCAGTCTGAAAATTTATGAAACGTGGTCCCTGGAAGAAAGAGAAGGTTGTAACCTTCAGTAGGCCAACACCTACGTATTAGTATCTTGGCTAGTACAAGAGCTAAGGGGGTTGTAGCTCCCTTCTAGGAGAAGCTGGAGAATGAGAGAGGGTTGTAGCTCTCTGCAGGTTGCACCCTGCGTACTAGTAAAGGACTTCACCAGTACATTGTAAAAGGAAGTTTCTAATTAAAAGAAGATAGAGACGAATTGCAGTAGGTGGTTTTCACCCACATTGGGTTTCCACCTTATATCTTGTGTTCTTGTGTGTGATTTTCCTCTGCTTTGTTTTACTGTTTCTGGTTACTGGTTATTTGATTCTGATACACAAATTAATAATCAACATCTGAAAGATAAAGTAAATAATAAGTTTGCATTGTATACACGGGTTTCTTTCTACATAGTTGTGTATATACGCGGTTTTAATTAACTGAAGTAGCGTATATCATCCGGATTTGAAAAAGGAATATTTGACTTGATAATATTGATTCACCCCCCCTCTCAGTATTATTTCCAACAATTGGTATTAGAGCAGGTCCTTCTGAAGAAACTTGATCGCTTGGAGGAAGATTCATCATCATGAGCAACTACGAGAGAGAAGCATCTATCAGGCCACCGATTTTTGATGGGACAAACTTCGTATATTGGAAGGCAAGAGTTACTGCCTATATTCAATCTCTTGGTACAGAAGTTTGGGATATCATACATACAGGGTACTCTTTTCCATCAACAACTCCTACAGATCTGGCTGAGAAGAAGAAATATGAAACAAATGCAAAGGCAGTCAATACCTTATTAGGATGTCTATCTCAATTAGAATTCGTCAAGGTTATGCAGTATAAATCCGCAAAAGAAATATGGGACAAGATTGTTTTGAGCTATGAAGGAGATGAACAAGTAAAACGAGTAAAACTTCAAACCCTCAGAATTCAGTATGAAAATCTTAGAATGCACAACGATGAAAGTGTGGCTAACTATTTCCTTCGTGTAGATGAGATTGTTAATTGTATGAAAAACTTGGGTGAAGAAATAAAAGAGGCTGTTATGGTTGAAAAAGTTCTAAGATCTTTGTCCCCTAGGTTTGAATCTAAAGTTTCTGCAATAGAAGAAAAAGAGAATCTACGAAACCTTACCATGTCACAGCTGCATGGGATTCTAACTACTTATGAAATGAGGAAAGGAGGACCATCAGACAGAAGAGAAGTTGCCTTCAAGGCTTCAGGCAAAGGAGACTACTATGAGTCAGGACATGTGTCAGAAGAAGAGGAAGAATCAAATTTTGTCAAAAACCTTCAACGGGGTGTTGGAAGATTCCGTGGTAAGTTACCTTTCAAATGCTTTGCTTGTGGAAGAGTCGGTCACTATGCTGCCAAGTGTCCTCATAAGGATAAGATTGACAAAGGGAAGGAACCTGTTAGATGGAACAAGAAATAGAATGTAACCATGAAAAGTTACTACACTCATGAAGACAGTGATGGACTATCAAATAGTGACGAAGATGAATGAGGTAATAATTATAAACTTTTAATGGCTTTTGAAGATGATGATTACATGGATGCTATAGACGCAAATGGTCTTTATGAAGAGATTTCTAATCTCAAAATTTGTTTAGAAGAGAAAAATGTGATTATTGATTCTCTGCAATGTCAACTGGCTGAAAGGGAAAAACATCATGAAAAATTGGAATGTGAAATTGTGGGTCTTAGAAAAGAGATTGAGAAAACTAAAGCTCTTAATCTTAGATTTTTTAAAGGATCTGAAACTCTAGATGAGATTATCAATGTGCAACGTTCCTCACTAATCAAGACAGGTCTAGGATATAATGAAGAAGCATCTCAAGCGCAGAAACCATCCACCTCAAAAAGTTATCTTGATGCAGCAAGGAGGAATGAGCAAAAGACCAATGGAGATCACCAGGTAAAACAAGGACGATTTACATCAAGAATAAACAAAGACTACCAGGTAAATCGGGGGCAATCCACCTTAAGGATGAACCAAAGCTACAACCAGCCACAGGTAAAATCTTCTCAATTTGCCTCAAGAATGGATGACAATAGAAACTACAATCATTTGGCCGGTCGATTTGATAATTGTAGGAGTTTATTCAATGGCCAATGTTTCTCTTGCCATAACTTTGGCCACAAAGCAGCTCAATGTGTTTCCTATAAGACAATCATAACTAGAGAAGCTCAAAAACAAAAAAGTGTGACTGGGATCATGAAAAGGACCTATAACAATTTTTCTGCCCTTGAAAATGAAATTGAATGTTCTATTTGAAATAACTTCGGTCATGAAGATTCTGAATGTAGGAGCAGGTTTCGACAGACAACTCAGAAAGAACAAGCCTCAAGTGCCAGAACATGGAGAATGAAGGAACCACAACCAGAAAGATGTGGGATAGCTTTTTATGCAGAAGGACAGGAAAATCAATGGTACATCAACAATGGATGTTCGAAGCATATGACAGGTGATAAAGAAAAACTTCAATCATATAGTGCTTTAGAAAAGGGAAAGAAAGTTTCTTTTGGAAATGATACCCTTGCAGTCATAAAAGGGAAAGGCATTGTTTAGTTGAAAGAAAAGGTCAAAGCTGGAAATGTTTTGTATGTTGATGGCTTGAAGCATAATCTACTGAGTGTTAGTCAGATGTGCGATCAAGGAATTGAAGTAATATTTCGATCAAATGGATGTAGTGTTTGTGATCTTGATACATGAAAAACAATGATCAAAGGCATAAGAACTCCAAATAATTTATACATATTTGAAGAAGGACAACAACAATGCTATTTGAGCAAGAATGATGAACACTAGTTATGGCACTGAAGGTTGGGGCATCTAAGTTTTTCACAGATAAGGAAAGCATGCAAATACCAGGCAGTTTGTGGTCTTCCAGACATCAGAATTCCAGACAATACAATATGAAAATCATGTCAGTTTGGTAAGCAAACCAGAACTAACTTCCCTGAGAAGGAAGGATCAGCTAGCAGGCCTCTTGAACTAGTCCATACAGATGTATGTGGTCTATTTAGGACAAGGTCACCTCGAGGAGAAGAATACTTTACATTATTCATTGACAACTTCTCCAGGATGGTTTGGATAGGACTTATGAAGCACAAATACGAAGCATTCAAAAAATTCAAATCTTTCAAAGCCTTGGCTGAAAACGAATCAGATCACAAAATTAACTACCTCAGGTCTGATAGGGGTGGGGAGTTTACCTCAAATGAAATTTTCGATTTCTGTGAAGAACTTTTTGGTCAATTTAGTGTGTCCTAAATTGCTATTTAAAATGTCAATCTGAGGATCGTAAACTGATGAAGTGAAGTGCACTGTATATGCAAGGTATCCAACTTCCAAGTTCTTTGTCGTTTTTGAGTTTTTTGGTTTGTTTTTAGGTTTATCTTTTGTTGATTTCCTAAATGTAAGATGACAGAATTGAAAGGAAAGTATGGATGGCAATGGTGATTTCTACAATGATTTTTCTAGCTTCAAGGTTCTCAAGGAAAAGTTTCAAACTTGCTGTGATGAAGTCAATTCTCAAGAAAAAAATAGAAATGTACCAAAACGGTGAACTAGTGACAATGGCCCAGTATCCTTACTGCTGTATAAAAGAAAATAAAAACTGAACTCAAAGCAATTCAAAGACTGAAAGCAAAGCAACTAAATCACACTACTTCAACTCATCTTCTGACCCTTCACCTTTCGACTCGCTCTGGCTATAGGAAGTAATCACAAGCTAATTGAGTAATATGATATCCAAACTGCAGGAAATGAAATTGCATAAAATGAAACTAAGATTTCAACTACCCAGTCATATTTCAATATCTGATATTGACATAAGTAATTTAATCACTAATTTGCAGGAAAGGAAATTAAATCATACTACATGAAGTAATATTCTGATTCCTCACTAATTGAGTTGCTTGGCTGTAGAGAGGAGATCATAAACAAATGAGTAATATGATATCTAAGTGGCAGAAAAGTAAATAAGCAAAGCAAAAACTGAAAGGAATAACAATGTTGGAATTAAAACTCAGTAAATGAATCAGCAGAAATGACAAGATGATCTCATGTCAGTAGTCATTAAAAATATGCAAATTTGCCCGGGCTGCCTACAAAAACCTGTAAGAAAAGCACTGATCAGCTAACAGTTATGAGAAAACATAAAAGGAAATATGGACAACAGTTAATTATGAACATCAAAATAGCGTAATATATACAAGCAATGATTATAGTAACGTAATGAAAGCAAGTAAGAAACTATACAAAGCCTTGGTGTACAGGGGCCCTCTGCAACCTCAGCCAGTCAATACTCAGTCACAAATCGAATTCAAGAATGCTGTCTTCTCATATATTCAAGTGCAGTAATAAGACAAAAATAAAGCACAGTACAGTGGCTTATAACAACAGTCAAAATTACATCTGCAAAGCTAACTATCTAGTGTATAACAACACATTATTTATAAGTGAAAATGCTATAACTGTTTCCTAGATTCTACGCTGTCAAACACACACGTAAATCTCCACGGCCTGTGATCTAGCGGTATGGTAATCATGACAGATAAAACCATGGAGTGGTGGCTGCTCGATGCGGTTCAAGGATTGATCCACAAGTGTCAGCACATCTCCGGAAATTAAGAATCTTGCCACGTAAACCTTCACGTGAACAAAACAGAGCTGTGCCACCGCAAAACTCTTGGTTTGGCCATTCCTTTGACCGTCTTTGACCATGGCTGTTTGTGAGTGATTCGGCTGAACTAAAGGGACACACTCCATCTCCATGTCATTTGCAGCTTGCCCATGTGGCCATATTCTCCATTGGACACCTGTAACATAGTCTTTAACAAAATGGCTGCGGAAACTGGAGCTGGCTGCGGAAACCTGAGCTAGCTGCGGAAAGTGACAAGTTTCCGCAGTTGATTGAACAAAAATCTAAATCAAACAACAGTCACAAACATAGTTAGGAAACCATTTTATAAGCTCTTTTTAGACTAATATGCAATGATTTGTCAGCTTGGTGGGTCAAGTAAATGGAAAAGAAGGCTAAAAAGGTGTATTGTGAAGATGCAAGTTTGGGACTCAACATACCCCCACTGTGAAGGTGTTGCATGTCCTCATGCAACCAAAATTTTAGTCATTTCTCTTTAATCCATGTGTTTTAAAGCCTCTGCTAGGACATCTAGTCCTCTTTTCCTCTTCCTTGGTGCCACCACCATTCTGAGTTTCCTTATCAGACACCTGAATTTGAGATTGATCAATTCTCTGCTTAACTTCCTGCACTTTTTCTTTAGTTTCTTGTTTTTCTTTTGCCATAGTCCCAAATGAAGCATAGTATTATCATGAATAATTTTATCCACCTTGCTCTGCTCTTTAAGTGCTTCATTTTCCTGCTTAATATGCCTGTTAAGAACCTCTAATTCGAACACTTCTTGTTTTAAGGATTGAACTTGTCATCTGGTGTCATATGGGGCAGAGTAGTACTCGGACCTGCAGATGTCTTTTCTAAAGATTCAAAGTAATCATATACCTCCTGTTGACTTGGATCCACTTCTGGAGTTCTTTTTGGACTGACCTCAAAGTCTTGTGGAGGAGGAGGACTGCTTTCTAGCTCTGGCTGAGAAGGGCTTTCATCAATTTGTGGAGGACTAGTTTCAATACTTGGCTGAGGACGAGGTGGACTATGGCCAGTTGGAGGCTTCTCGGGTGTTTCCTCACCCAAGTCAATGAAGTAAGGCCATTTTACTTGTGTTTTACTCCCCCTCCCTCTAAGCCTGGTGCTTCTTCTTAAATATGGTGGACTAGTACTCCCTTCTCCTATGCTTTGTTTTCCTTTTTCTTTTGCTTTTGTGGTAGCAGCCTGCTTTTGAAGATGCTTTAGTTTCTCAGACAATGGTTGATAATCTTCCTCTATAGATGGCTCAGGTGATGGGTAGACTTCTTTTATGTTTCTTTTGCCTTTCACTTTTCTCTGTTTCTTGTCTTTGGTTCTATTCTCTTTTTCTTTTTGACCAACTTCTTGAGTTTCTGTGGTAGGAGAGTCTTGGACTATGGCACTCTTTTATTTTCTCCTACTCTTTCTTGGTATCTTTGGTGGACTACTTCCAGATGCCTCAGATGGCTCTTGAAAGTGATTTCTCATTAAGAATTGTTCCCAGGTATCTTTGTTTTTCTTCAGTTGGTCCTCAATGAGAATTTTTACAAGCCCATGATGATATAGATGAGGTTCTATATGCCTATGTGTTTTTGGACTGTAATACTCATCTTTTTCAAACTCAGCAGTAAGAAATAAAGCAAATTAAGAGTTTGACTCTCTAAGAAATTCATCATCAGTCTAGCATGGTACATATACATTGAACCAAAGCGTCCTTCGCAAGTGATAAATTTTTGGAGCAAGGAAGGAAAAATCAAGCAAAGGAAAGGAAGGAAAGCAAAGATTAAGCAAGGAAGAGAAGGATCAAGCAACTTCAGCAGGAATCCTTGCAGGTAACATATCACATGTGTGATTTCCTAGCTAGTTTTGACATGCATGGCTTTGCATGTTGGTATATGGTTCTCCTATTTTCGGTGGCATGGTTTTTTCGAGTTATGACAGTGGTTTTCAACCTAGCCTTTCTTTTTTCCAGATAGCCATGGTGTGATGGGAATTTTTTCTTGGTTTTGAGCTTTGGAATTGTTGGATGGTTTCAAAACCGAGGGCAAAGGTGGTCTTAGAAAAATCCCAAAGGCCTAAGAATCCCTTAACCGATTTTGGTGGGATACATGGTAAAGCCTGAGGGTGGAGTCTCGGTTTAGAGCCTAGTGATCTAGTGTGGAATGCGACAAAGCCCGAGAGACTAATGTCTCGGTTTAGGGCCTAATGATCCGATGTGGATTGTGGTAAAGCATGAGAGACAAGGAGATGAAAAATTCCTCAAGGATAGTGATGGAGTCCATAGGCATTCTAAACTTGGTTTGGTTTTGTGATCTTGGTGTCGGTTTTAGTGAGATCATGGTTTGGTGAGTGTGGAGGTGGTTTAAACTCTAGATTCCCTTGGTTGTTTTTATATTGGTTTATCCATGATATCCTGCATTCATGCTTGGAATATGGCACGGGGGTGACTGGTTGAAAGAAAGATTTGGTTTAGTGATGTCTATGGTTGGATGGTACATGAAAGTCCCAAATCTAGTTGGTTTCGCCTATATTTAATGAAATATAAGTTCTGTTGTATTTGTACTTGTAAATATGTGGATTTAATGGTTGTTATATCATATTTATTTTCATGTTTTAATGTTGTTTATAAGCATAGTTATATGACTTATTATTGTCATGGTTATTCCATGTATTTACTTGTAACTAAAAGGATAAAGGATGCAAGACCAAATTGATGTCAAAATAGTTAAGAGAAGAGGGTGGTGATCCTTCTTGTTGAGTCTCATATGAGTTATCAGTCTTTTATGCTCTATCTTGTATTCATTTCATGTAGATTGCATTGATGCCAAGTGTTTGACAGAATGTCAGTCCAAATTAGGGATGGTCAACCATAATCCTAGAGTTAGTTTATGATTTTAAATTCTTATGTTCATGTAATTTATGAATTCTAAAAGCACCATTGAGTTCTTAGCAGTGACCTGGGCTCCGGGCCTAAAAAAGTGGCTCAAATCCTTGAGACACAAGCACATCATTGAGCAGAAAAGTCCCTAGACGCATGCACACCCATGTTGTGGGAGAGTCTAGAGCCTTTTAGACACATGCTTATCCATATCAAGGGAGTGTCTGAGGGTTTAATGGTCTAAAAACTCAGTGGGAACCATGGGATGGTTACTTGAGCAATTGGGATGGTTCCTGGGAGTCATGTTGTTGATGTGGAAGGTATGTATGGTGTGTTTCCGTCAATTCCACTTCCTTAAGGTGACTTAGGAGGTTGAATAATATCATAGCAACTCCTCGTCACATGTTTACCTCGGTTGGTCATTACTTGGGTAGATGTGGGAGGGGGACATTACAGAGTTATATCAAAGCATGGTTCACCCCTCCGACTGGATGGGCCATATGTTAATCATCCTTGTGTTCTATACGTTTGTTGCATATGCATAGTGTTAATCATGGTTGTAGTGATGTCGCCATGTGAAGGAGGATGTTGTTGTTGTGAAGTGTGTTGTCATGAGTGTAGGATTAGTTACATGTTGTTTGTGCACATTAAGAATTCACATGTGGTCAAGTGTACAATGATGTGGTGGTTGTTTTCATGCATGAGGTCATGGTATGTGTAGTTGATATGGTCATGCATTGATGACTGGACTCTAGTATAATGATGGTTGTATGTGTTATATTTCTATATGTTTCCATGACTATGTTATACATGTATTACATTGATTTGTTGATCTTGAAAACAAAGTATCCTCCCAAAATTATGCTAAGGTACGTTGGTTTATTGTGATTTGGTTTAGCTAAAATGATATACCTTACAGGAAGAATATCAAATATGACTAGTAAGATGGTAGACTACGGTTCCTGAGACTCTCCTTATGGATAAAATGAGCAATGTGATGTCAGGCACTCTTTTGATTTGGTAGAGAAACTAAGAAGCTTAAAGGAAGAAATAAGGATTTGCAAGGCAAACAATGATAGAATCATACAGGCACAAGAGAAACAAGAAGAGGTAAATGTAGTGATACTTCAGAGTTTGTCAAAATTGCAGCAATAGGGACCACTTCAGATCAGCCAAGAGTAGGAGGACATAACTAATGTATCATATGGCAACATGTCTCATGGTGAGTACAGGGTGGATGGATAGGATACAATCAGAGATGGCAGGTCCTTGGATACTCCAGATAGGAGGGGTGATAGACACATGTACTATTCTAGTTTTGGTTCTGACAAGAATTATGATCATCATCATTCTCATCCTTACAGGAGGAGTGATAAGGGGTATTTATTGGATGATTTTAAGAAAGAAAAGCCACCTACATTTGATGGAGAGATGAAGAAATCAGAGGATGCAGAAGCATGGTTGCTTGGTATGAGGAATTTCTTCAAGTTGCATGATTATTCAGAGAACATGAAAGCAATGATAGCGACTTTCAATCTCAAAGGTAAAGCAGATATTTGGTGGGAAGATGTGAAGAATGTCAAAGGTGCTCGGGAAGATGACTTTACTTGCAATGAACTAGAGAAGCTATTCAAGAAGAAGTACTTGTCGGAAAGGTACTATGATGACCAGGTTGAGGAATTTTATGAGTCGCAGATGAGTTCCATGAGAAACGACGAGTATACTAGCAGGTTCTTGGAGTTGTTGAGATATCTGCCTTACCTCAAGGAGGAGAAGGCTAAGGTTCAAAGAGTGATCAGTGGACTGTCAGTAGCATAAAAAGACCAGATTGATTTTGATGAGCCTAGATTGTTGAAGGAGGCCATAGAAAGTTGAAACATTGTTATGAGCAGTTGAAGTGCAAAGTTGAGCACAAGCGTGACTAGAAAGGAAATGAGAAATCTAAAGGAAAATGGACACCAAAGTGAGGAATACCTCAAGATGTAGGTGAGAAAGAAAATGTAGTCCCCTAGAACAAGTTCAATGCAATTGAGAAGGGAAATGGAGAGCAGCAGACTAGATGCGATGGTAGAGCATAGTTGCAGTGTTTGATATGTGGCAAGGATCATCATAAGAGGGATTGTTTGTAGCATCAAGGTGGTATACCCCATATCTATAGTGCTCAGAAAACGCATACGGTTGGGGATGTTGGTCATAACATTCCTCGGATTTATGCAGTTGTGGACAACAAGCAGGCAAATCATCAGGCATCTATCTTTGAGATGGATGGTAAGCTTTGTGATTAAGTTGTTTCTATTTTGATTGATCCTGGATCTAATTATAGTTATATTAATCCTGACCTATTGGATAAGTGTGGTTTGAGAAAAGAAGTTATACTTGTTAAGCTTGGCATACAACTAATGCTCTCGAAATCTCAACACTACTACTAAGTGTTCGACATGCTCTTCCTCATTCTTGGAGTATATCAAGATGTCATCAATGAATAAAATAACAATTTTTTTCCAAATAAGGATGCAACACACTATTCATCAAACACATAAATGTAGATGTGGAAATAGTCAAACCAAATGGAACTATAACAAACTCATAATGCCCATACTTGGTCCTAAATGCAATCTTGTAGATATCCTCTTCCTTGATGTGTACCTGATGGTATTCAGATCTCAATTCAATCTTAGAGAACATTGCTGCTCACTTCAACTAATCAAACAAATCATCAATCCTCAATAATGGGTACATGTTCTTGATTTTTACCTTATTCAACTGCCTATAATCAATGCATAATCTGAGAGTACCATATTTCTTCTTTACGAACAACACTGGTGCACCCTAAGGAAATACACTTGGCCTAATGTATCCCTTGTCAAGCATCTCCTTTAACTACAATTTCAACTCTACTAGATATGGGGTACTCATCCTGTAAGGTGCCTTCAATGCTGGTGTTTCCCCTGGCACCAACTCAATAGAGAAATCTACTTCCCAGTGAGGAGGTAACTGTGGAATCTCTGCTGGAAATACATCTTGAAACTATAGTAGAACTGGGAACCTCTTGAATATTTTTTCATCCTCAACATCCTTACCTTTGTCACTAGATATATGCAATGCAAACATTAGACAACCTTTTCTGCGGCTATGCTTAGCCTGCATAGCGATAACTATCCTCACTGATGTAGGCTTCTTCTTTCCCTGCAAAATTCTCTTTTCCTCATTATCAACCAAGAAATCGATGGCCTTGTCAAATTAATCCACTTTGGTCTTGTGAAGGTACAACCAATCCATACCCAAAAGCATGTTATACGATCCCAAAGGAAATGCATTCAAATGTGTTGCCATAGGAATACCATTTAACTCAAACGCACAAGCTCTTACCCAATGGTGAAATCTATTCTTTGTACATGTAGCCAACTGTACCATCCAAGATTCTGCATGCACTTCTTTTCTCAAACCACACTTATCCAATAGGTCAGGATTAATATAACTATAATTAGATCCAGGATCAATCAAAATAGAAACAACTTAATCACAAAGCTTACCATC
>Ga0115851_100014_pt1 | contig 38942 bp, 36 predicted proteins | sample InSIn2gowninarea_FD_83865 | JGI IMG/M metagenome (GOLD analysis project Ga0115851, IMG submission 83865)
AAGAGGAGGTCTGTTAGGTTATTTCATATAAACAAAGGTAGGTGAGAGGGGGCCCAGTTCTATAAGTCACGTAGTCGCTTGTCCGCACCGGGCAAGGTCCGGCAGGGTGAGGGTGAGCCTGTCGAACTCTCGACCTATGCCCCCCCACCCAATAAGTAAAATGATACGTTAAGTGACTTTTTTAGTTACTTATTTGAGAGGGGCCACCCAATAAGTCAAATGAATTAGCGAATCAATTAATGAACCATCCCACCTTGAAATGCAGAGCCATCTACCGGATTGGAAAAACTAGTTTAGTTCGCGTTCACTCTCCACCCTATTCATTCGGAAAGTGAATTGAAATACTAACTAAACGAATTGGAAGGATGAGTGCCGCTTAACTGACAGTTTTAGGACTGAAAGAAGGACGGAACAGAAAGGAAAGATTCTCTGATCAACCTGCTAAGAGTACTGCACGGAAGGAGTTTTCCTCAAAGTAGCCGTCCCGTAACTGGAATCTACGAGTCGCTTGCACTGAGCCCTTTCCCTGACTAACCAGTTCTCTCTATCAAAGCACCATAGGTGGGCTTAGCTGACTAACGAGCATCAAAGACCTGAGCTTACCGCTACGAGTAGATTCGTAGAGTAGACTGAATCGCCCAAGCTTACCCAGAGTTTCTATGACCTCCCTCGAGTACTTCGCTACCGGAAAAGAAGGCTTATTCTCTTAGCCGCTTTAACAACGGTTTCAGTTCAAAGCCTTAAAGATTGAGTTTAGTAAGCCTTAAAGAGCGAGTGAACTTAGAACAACGCAACAAAGCACTTTTCGCCTTCAACTGGCCCGGAGTCTCGCGCGTAGTTATGAGTGGAACTCTTTCTCTTCGGCACTTGAACTGTTACCGCATTCTGTGTTCAACTGTAGGCTTGAACTTGAAAGAGCCTCGAGTACAGGCTACGCTAGCAAAGGTACACGGAAGGGAGACCAAATCCACTACTGAATTAGCTTCCCCCGCTTTCAGTCGATAACTGGGAGTAGTCACTGCTCTATAATCCGATCTAGGTGGTCCCTCATCGAGGAAAGCAGCATTCGATGAAACTTCTTCTCGCCTTCGAGCAGCAGATGACATAAGATCTCCATTTCAGTCAATAGACCTCACCGGGCTAGGGGTGCGGACGGGACGGAGAATGGCGATGGGTTTTGATTCCCTTGTTTCGGTGCCAGAAAGACCCTATTCTTCTTCGAGTGGGGATTTTCGACGTCCGATCAAGTCCAATAGTTCACCTTCTTCTGGTCACCTTGCCTTCCCTTCCACTGCGTCTTCGGGCTCGGCGAAGTAATAAGTAGGGATTGAAAGGTGCCTTGCTTCCCTTTTCGCGTAGCTCAGACCAAAAGAGCTAGTAGTAGGAATCCCTCTGATCTTTATCACCTGTAATATCTGAGGTCACTAAGGGATGCGGGCACCACATAGCTCTCCTCTTTAGAGATTGCCTGACCTGTCTCCTCTCACCTCAAGAGAGGAACGCAAGACTGCTAGCTAGTCTTCCCTTTGCCCGAGTCTTTATAGGAGTCTATCCTTCTGGAGGAGAGCCCGCTCTCTTTCCTGTAGCAGCCCTTATAGCTGACTGATTTCTAGGGTTTCCTAGCTCATATAAATGGGCGATCATAGCCTTCTAATCTCTTTTAGACTTTGCGCAACCCGCGCTTCTTTCCACTCCAGCTTAGACTCCTCTAGGAGCTTCAACTCCTGGAATTTGCTTTCCCTCTATGGCCATGACCTCGCTTCGAGTATGAATCTGAAGCCGGTTGGACTGTTTATCTGGTTCGATAGAGCGAGATGTATTCGATGCGTAGGCTTTAGTCTCCTTTACAAAAGGAGCGGCTCTTAAAGGTTGTCCTTTCTTTCCGTTTGAGGTGTCACGCTCCTCGACCGAGCGAGCTGCTACTTTGATTCTTGATTCGCGAACCTGAAAAGGCTGTAATTCAGAAGCCTCAGTCTTCGCTTCGTCGACACTGAACCATTTGACTTCTTCCTTGTGTAACCATAAGGTGAGGTCCATTAGTCTGATTATGCTGTCTGGAGTCAAATCCTTATGAAACTCCTCTGGTTCGGGCAACATCTGTAAATCGCTTCCAGGGCCAAGTTTTGACGTTTAACGCCCTAGGCCGGCTTGATGTCTGTCCCAGGTCCCGGCTTATCATGTGCGAAAAGTGTATGTTCCAATTTAGCAGCCGCTGTCCGGAGATTGAATGATTTCTTGTCATTAGTTCGCTCTCGCCTTTGCTTGCCTACCTAACTAGAGGAATGGTGCCCCCCAATCTACGACAACCTGATCTACGACCATCCTCACTCATAGAACAAGTCAAAAGAGAGGAAGCCAAGCGATTGTAGATTCTCGGAACATGGGTTCAGGTGATCTCCCTAAAGCGCTTGAGAAGGAGAATCTCGAAGACCTTCTGGCTGACTTGATACAGCTCAAGGAAACGACCCCTAGTCTCGTGGCCAGGGTAGATTCTGCCCAAGCTCCCCAAGCATCTTCCTCAGAGAAGTCCACAAACCTGAAAACTTGGCTCAAAAACGAGGACCGGAGGGGCTCGACCATAAGGGAGAGGAAAGCTTGGCATGCTTGAGGCTAAGTTCTTAAAGATTTCCAAACCAAACAAGAAAAAGAATTAGAAACTCAGATCCAGCCACTTCTTGCCAAGAGAAAAGAACTATCTTAGCTCAAGTTTTCAGTCACTTCTCAATTGGAGGAGACTAATGAAGAAGCTTTGAAGAAGGAACTTGCAGAGTGGAAAAGCTTGAAGGAAGAAGTTAGGCAAGCCAAACACGACTGGCTCGAGTTCATTCTTTGGATCCCTCGAGCCGGAGACGACAAGCTGGAACGAATGAACACGACCCAATCGCGAGAGCGATTGTTTCTAAAGCAGCAGCTGCAGATACAGGCGATGCCCCAAGTTGGAGGATAGTACTCTCATTATGCACTGCACAGTAAATCACGCACCGATCCTTGCCCGGTGCGGGCAAGCAATAAATTACCTTGCTTCTTCCAGTCTTCGACTCTGGCCTTGTCTTTAACTAGCCTTGTGTTCTATAGCCTTACGGCTTGGATACGCCTTGCGTTGTTGTCCTCGGCTTTGGTAACCCTACTTCCCTTCTGTCTTCGACCTTGTCCTTGGCTCTGCAGTCTTCAACCTTCCTCTGGCATACTTCTCACCAGATCCAGATCCTCGATTCGCTATTCATACAACTTTGGCTACTTTAGCCGCATTCGCTGCATCTGACAGGGACGATTTCAGATAGGTAGGTTGGGTTGCTCGTTGTGGTTGCCCGGGCCTCGATCTAGATCCAAGAGAAACCGGGTCGTGGTCGGCAGAATCATATATATCTGCCGGGGGCTTGACTTCTTTCTTCATGAATGATTTTGGAGAAGCCTGCCTCGAGAGAGACATATGGCATATCTGACTGCCTGATTGGCGAGCAGCTGTCCTCATTCATAAGTCCAAAGAACTAGCAACCAAACTGGTGGCAAGCAGGAGAGTGACCAGGCCTGATACTGATTGAAACGTTTCTTTAATTGGGTTCAGATAGCCCTAATTAGTTTTCATTAGTTTAGTGAATGTTGAGCTGTCATATCTAGCTGCCATATATGTCAACATGCCCTAAAAGTCAAGGGATCATATTTCCTTGCCCCCCGGAGGGACAAGCGGCTTCGCACCTTTAGTAACCACTTTGACCCATCCGCTCTTCTCCTGACCGATTGGAGGAAGGGAAGCGAGAGCTGACTCGACTGTTAAGGACCCAGAGGGGATCGACTGTTAAGGAGAGAGAGGGAAGCACAAGGTTGGTGACCCGGGGGAGGAAAGCGAATGCAGATCTCACGCAAAGTGAAATCTCAAGATTCAGATTGGGTTTGTGTTCGGTGTGGAGTAGATAGGGCTATTCCTTAGCAAGGCTATTCAGTAAAGGCGGGAAGGGATCTATAGCAAGGGCAGTGGCAGCCCGGGTCTACCCAAAGAAAGGCAGAGTTGAGGAAGAGTGGCAGCCCGCAGGAAGATAGATCAAACAGCCTTAGCGCTTTAGCTTGAACTGTAACCTTACCCTCGCTACTGACCTGTCGCTTGGCCCGAAAGACTGGAACTAGAAGTTCCTAGAAGTCAACTGTGCCTAGACCTCAATCAATACGCTTACTGAGAGTACCGGTACCAGAACAAGAACAAGGATTTCTCTTTGGTCAAAGCCGCCGCATCGATCGTAATTAATTGCTTGTAGGAAAACTGTTCGCCTTACACACGGATCAATGAAAAGTAAAGCTTCGATTCTCACTTGTCTATTTGGTGTAAAAGAGCTAGCTTTCTTTCAGAACCTTTACTCGCCCCTTTGATTTACAACATTTCGCCAAACTAACTAACTCTCGTCAAATGTTGAGAAAACTTGATGTGACCGTAAAGTAGCATAGAATCTCCCCTTCTCCTGTTCATCAAATAGAGAAGGTCTCTTTCTCTTTGCCTTGTCCTTGAAACATTTTTGCTTTTTTATGTCGAAACGTATCCATGGGCAATGAGTTTTCTTATCCGCTCTGAAGCTACGCATCAGCTGATCTACGACTTTAAGATAGATGTCAAAAACTTACTCTTCTTTATACCAGAAGAGGAAGCTAAACCCGTGCTGACGAAGAAAGAACTGAAAGATAAAGAGAAGGTTCCCTCACCTTCGTCTCTATCTAAAGAAACCTATGCAATAAGTAGAATTCAACGTAACCAGAAAGCTCACAGTAAGGAAAGCAACTCTTTTCTTTTCACCAGGGAAACGGGTCGACTAGCCCTAAGCAATGAAGAAAACCTATATTTCGTATGGCAATAGGAACTGAACTGAAATATTCTCTGAGTTGCATTTAATTCAATTCAATCAGTTTGAAAGAGTGCTAACGGCAAATGCAACTACTTCTTTCTATCGTTCGTTCCTCATGGGTACTTGTTTTTACAGACATTCAATGTCACCAAATGCGACTAGAAATATGAAATAAGAATGAAGGCAATTCGGATCTTGATTAACGGGCGAAGAGTTCGGAGGAAGTGAAAAAGATTCTCCTTCTTGGTAGGGTCCATTTGGCTGATTATATACCCCAGAGTGAGCTTCTTCTTCCCTGAGTTCCCTATCCACAGCTGAACCCGCCTGAGAGAACGACGTTCTTTCTCGATCATCTCGTCTTGCCCTTCTATGGAATCATTTATACCCTTTCGGGAAACGGGATCACAAAATGAAGGTCCGGAGGGCTTGCGCTTCTGAGGGCAAGGAATTGACTCAAAATCACCATAAGCTGAAAACTCATCCGGAAATGCCCTACGCGTGACAAGCGGGCAACGGGCCGAGAAGCAAGCGCCATAAGAAAAAGATGCTACTGTTGATGTTCCATGCCAAGGATGGGAAATAGGGAACGGTTGGTCATGCCGCGTCTTGCCCTCCTTCACAGAAGCAGGAATAGATCGAGCTAGTAGGCCAAAGAGGCGGCCGGTTCTGGTCCGAAGACGGGGGCTAGAGATCCTGGTGCATGTAGGGGGCGTAGGCCCGAAGGCCACGCTCAACACTTTACTACTCGGGGTTGAGATCCCCATAGAATCAAGGTAAAGAGATGATTATGACCCTCCTGGTCTGTCTATCTTGCATCGGCGAGTCACCATCGCCCTCAAAGCCTACAGTGAAAGCTTTCAGAACTCCAATTCCGATAGTTTTGAAGCTTCCATCCTAATTGAAGCCTCTAATTCGATGAGCTGGCCTTTCAAAAGCAAAGTACTTCCGACCAGAACTAGAAGCCGCATTATAGATGTTGATTTCATGCTGCTAAGGAACAGCTAGTTAAGTGGTAGGAGGGAGTCTTCCATTCATGCCTTCATGGATGGGGCTACCTATGAGGTATGGCTTGAAAGCTGTTTTCTACTATAGGACAATTACAATACAATAGAGATTTCTGGACAAACTAGCGAGGACCGGCAGGGTGCGTAGCACGCTCGACTAATAAGGACCCTTTAGGGGGCTCGACTGATAAGGACCTTTAGGTGCTCGACCATTTTTTGACTTATTTGAGGGGCAAATAAGTAAATTGAAGAGGACCTTTAGGTGCTCGACCATTTTTTGACTTATTTGAGGGGCAAATAAGTAAATTGAATGCGTAAGCAGGCTCGACTGTTAAGGCCGCCATCACCTTTAGGTGCTCGACTGATAAGGCCGCCATCGAGAGGAGAGGAGAGGAAGATATCCACTTCTTTATATATGAGTATCCCCCATCGAATAGATAAGGCTATCGGCCCCAGATCAATAATATGGCTATCCCACCCAGAGAATAAGGCTATCGGTATATAGACAAACAAGGTCCTGAAAGGTCCGAAGGCATTCCATGCTATGCTATAGTTCATCTTGGTGGCGACCCTAAAAGTCTTCAAATACGCCTTACCTTATTCTGTCTTACGCCTATCTTGCTTGAAATAACGCCCCATACTATGCTATATTTTCTCTTGGCTTGGTACCTATCCTTGATAAGTTGAATGAAAAGAAAAGGCAGGCTACTGCCCCACTTCTGATCTCTTGGCTAAGTCCGATAATGAGGACCGGTAGGGGCTCGACTGTTAAGCACCTAAAGGTCCTTATCAGTCGAGCAACTAAAGTTCCTATTTTTTGCTTTTGTCTTCTCTTAACTGAACTGACCATACTGAACTGAACTGACTATACTAAACAGAACTGAATGGATGTATGGCTACGCCTTCCTTCCATCCCTTCATACATCAATCTATCCCTCGGAACAAGACCTACAGACTCAACCTGGTTTCCTTGGCTTTCTGGTCTCCATCTTTCTCATTATTCAAAGCCATGACCTTGAGATCTGTACCTTGAAATGAAAAAGAAAATGAAGAGGGTTATAAGAAAAGGAAAGATGAAAGTGAGCCCTCAAAAGAAGATATAGATCCTAAGAAGGCATGGAAAGAAGAAGAGTATAAACCATCAAGTTCAATTCCTCTCCCTTTAGTCGAGCCCCCTACCGGGTCCTCACCATATGAATAGTGAGTCCCTACCGGGCCTTTGGTCCCTTTGTTCACTTTGTTTAGGTAAACACAGAAAGGAAGGTGACTTCACGTTAGGCCCCAACCATCACTTTCTTTAGGCATATGATTCTGGTGGACTTCCTCAGCATCACATTAGCCGCCCGCCATTTCTATATTTCCCGCCTTACTAAAAGACCCATTCCCTTCCCCTCACTCCGTTCTGGTTATTCCCACCACCACTTACATCCGTATCCCTCTCATGGTTCGGTCACAGTCAATCCCTCTCTTTGTTCGTTTCACCCGGCTAGCGTAGAGGAACAAGCGCAAGAACTAGCTAGCGAGGTGGGGATGATGGCCCAGGGGACTATTGTACAGGAATAAGCTTATAAGCCAAACTCTTATCGTAAAGGAGGGAGGGCTTATCAGCCCATCAATAGAAGTACGAGACGAGGTAGACCAGCCCAAGAACTATCACGAGGTAAGGATGCTTCCCAGCCCAAGAACTATCACGAGGTACAGGATACTGCTTATCAGCCCGACAACCATCTAGCGAGGGCAGTCCGAGGTTGACCAGCCCAGCTAGCGAGAATGCTTCCCAGCCCAACAACTAGCACGAGGTAAGTATGATAACCAGCCCAACTCGACTAGCACGAGTCCCGGTTGACAGATTATAACTAGACTATTTGGATGGGTTCGTTCCCAGTGATTCTACCAACTAGCTATTGGTTCAAGAGCTCCGGTTCTTATTCTTTTTCTTTTTCGTCTTCTCGTGACTAGACTATTAGTTCAGCGAGCAATAGATTGCCCATGGTTAAGCGAGCAACGGTTCGGCAATGGTTAAGCAAGCAACTGGTTCTTTCCTTAGCTGTCTCAGGTGCCCTTCCACCTGCCAGAGCCACCTAGGTAGGAATCCTAATAGAAAGGCCACTAAGCTACCTTATTCATAGACACGTGCAATATCCTATGCCTTCAGCTTAAAGAAATGATCTAGGGGATCTTCCATCTAAAAGAGCAAGGTGTCTCAATCAGATTTCCGGTCCTAGTCTTGGCACGTACCACCCCGAAAGGATGGGCCTATTGCTAAACGGGTTGTGACCGTGTCCGTTATAAAAGGATTTCAAGTTCCCTAAATGTCAAGCTCTATGTTTCAATGTAAATGGTTATGGGGAGTGATTTGGATGCCTAGCCCCCCCCCGATTTCTCTCTGTCCAGATAACCCTATGAGCCCTTCCTTCTTTCCTTTCTTTCTCGAGCACGTTCGTTAACAAGTTCTAGTTCTAAAGAAGAGCCAAAAGTAGGGTTGTGAAATAATAGCTATAAGCAGCAGCAGTTTATGAAGACAAGTCCCTTTCCTGTGCATATTCCACAGAAGATTCCGGTGGGGTCTGAATCATGTAAATAGGCATGGGTTGACCCATCAAAACTTAGATTAATAAGCAATTGGGGTTGGTTCCAGTCGATATAAAAAAGCTTTGCTAAACACGTATTTGAAAGAGGCACGAAAGTGTTGGAACGGGTTTGTAGGCATATTCTCCATCTGGATTCCATAACTCGTATGTGTCCATTAGGGAACTGGATGATTTCATGCATTTAAGGTGATTCCGTCTTCGCACTGAGGAAATACTCAGAGCCATAGCCATCATGGCGTAGTTCTACCCGGTCAGGACATCAGACAGCTCAAGGTATAGGTGCTTCCCTCAATCCGAGACATTCCGTCAGGGGCTTTTACATTACATCAGGGGCGTGGTTGGGTGTGCCGTGGTGGGGAGTTCCCTTACCTCATTAACACATTTCTACTGTGACTGGTGCTTACCTCTGCTGTTGTGATCAATATTGAGATGCTGCCTGCTACCCCCTCTGCTTATACTGCTATTGGTAGTGCTGGTTCAATATCAAATGAATGAGGAAGCAGCTGCTTGACTCACACCCGGCGGGCAACAGCTAGCGTTCAGCCCAGGCCCTATAGCCGGATACTAGTGGTACCAGAGCCTTGACTAAAGCCCTCTGTGGCAGTCCACATGATAAGCTCCTTGCTTCTCGGTGCTGGCTTATGTATTGAACTATAAGTATGGAGTAGCTAAGGAAGGCAAGTCATAAGGTAAGGGAAAATATAAGATAGGAGGTGCTGGTCTTGATTGAAATCCTTCTCCTTGACCGTCTTACCAGACCTGACCTTTAAGGGATACAGATACTTTAAGGGAAGGATACAGATAACGGGGAATAAGCGAGTCTGTCCATGCTTCTACGCTTCTACGCTTCCATGCTTCTACGCTTCCTTATCTTCAGCGATAACCATTCCTTGCCTTTCACCCGATAACCATTCCTAAGCCCAATAACCATATCTGCAGCGCGGCGGGTAAGACCAATCCTTGCCCCCGGAGGGACAAGCGGCTTCGCACCTTCAATTAGCCATGCAGCCGCTTAGCTAGGTCTGGGTATACCACCCACAACCATCACTATGAGGAGGTTCCACATCACTATGAGGAGGTTCCACATCACTATGAGGAGGTTCCACTAGCAGGAGGGATTGGAACTGACAGCTTCATCAGCCCGTGGGGGGAGATCCATTGACACTCTCATGGGGGATATGCATATTTCAAACTTGCAGCATGGGCCCGTGGGATATCAAGTAACCTTCCAGCATGTAGGAGTACGTGCATTAGGAGTACGTGGCAAATAAGCCGGTTGGGCGCGTTACATCCAGCCAGCCAGCATGAGTCCTTAATAAGAGGTGCGGATAGGTCAGTACCACCCAGGAGGGTTTATTAGTTGCTAGCTGGTAAGCCAATACTAGTATAATAATCCACTTGGGTCCTTGTCATCGGGATAATAGAATATCCTCCTTAGTTCAAATACAGGTTACCACGTGCCCAGCAGGCAGTTCGTGAGAGGTATGAGTTCGGTAACGTCCAGCATGAGCCCGTGCGTGGTATATCCCCTTGGGCGTTGTTACCAGCATGCATGCATGAGAGAGAGTCCATGTGGTTAGTAAGTGGCATCCCTATAGGAGGAGCACTATGGAGGTAGATTTCATAGAGGTTACCAACCAGCATGAGTCCTGCCTGTTCAAGAGGGTATGATCTAGCACCCACCCATTTGAGGTGTCCTTTATGGGTAAGCACCATTCCCGTTGTAGAGCCGCTTAGTGAGGTGAGTTAGGCCAATAGTGAGTCGTAGGGCGTTAACTACATCCCGCATCATGAGGCCGTGTGAGATCCATACAACCCCACAACCAGTATAATCCTCCATCCATGTTCGTTGTTGTGGGACCACCGACGCGTACCGGACCGAGGACCATATTCCCAAAAACCTTACCCATAGGAGGCAGGTTCCTTAGTCCAACAAGTTGTTCCGCATGTATACGTCCTTGCCATTAGTCTGATAACGAAGTAGTAGTCTGTATAAAGAAAATAGTAGTCTATTCTCTCTGCAGAGCCTCCGAGTAGTAAAGGCCCCTCACACTATGCATCTTAGTAGCACTAGTCAATGTGTCAACCCCCTCCCCCTATAACTAGTATGTTTAGGCTTATGTCCCGTTTCACCATTCCCCTAAAGCCGGTATTAAGGGAGGGGCGATAGAAAGAAGCCATTCATCACAAGCCATCAGCCAAACCCACCAAAGTGATTGATTTGACTTTGATTGGTTATTGATTTGACTTTGATTGAAAGAGATTTGGGAGTCTTCTCCTATTAGCCAACCACTTCGACAAACCAAGACACCGATAGAGCAGCCTTTCACACCCACCACGGGGGGCCCATCCCCCTGCCACTTGTTCACACCAGCAGATACAACATACAGCCCATCTGCCTACACCAAGCCATAAAATGAACAACACCAAATATAACACCACGCCCACCAAGAATAAGATACAACATTGCGTTATATACAGCGGTTGTTCACCTTCGTTTTCACTTCAGATTTCATCAAAATTTGCAAATGACTTAGTTCTATCCCTCCGGTTGTATCATTCAGTGTAATGCGGGTATCAGGTAGGACCTTATGGGGTATATGTGGACTAGCGGGTACGAACTCCAATGGGTCACGTAGCGTAGGTAACGTATAACTCGGCACGACCACTTACTTGCTGGCTTCCTGGTCACGTGGTATACTGGTCACGTACAACTAACTGGTAACGGGGGATCTCCAACTGGTGGTCACGTACAACTCTTTCCTGGTCACGTAGAGCTGGCTTTGGGCTATTGGGAATGACCCTAACTCACTGACTCATACCATGTTGAGTGGATGTCTCATGTGTTGAAGGTGACTCGGGTATGTGATATGGGGGTTTATTATTCTATCGGCGATGACCTCCTGACACTGACTGTTACTTCTGGGCTCTGAATAAGTATGATCACAGGTGCATCATATCTAACTGTATGAACTCATTCTTTATGTTAAATCACTATTACTCACTAACAGGATCATTCGTCCCCGTACCGTATCGTGTGCCGTACCGTCGTTAACCTCGCTCCTTTCCGAGGGTATGGGTAAGTTATCCTCTCTAGCGATGATGGATAAGTTATCCTCTCGGCCATTGAATAGCTTCTTCTCTCTGTTGGACTCGTCTAAAGGTTCCGAGGTTAAGGGCTTTTGGTTCATGACTCGTGGCTTCTGGTTCATGGTTCATGGCTTAAGGCTAAAGGTGAAAGTTGAATGGTTCGTTTCACCGCTCCCTGCTTGTGTGTTTGTGGCTTTTTGGGGAATCCTAATCGAGCTCCTTCCTCATCCAACTCCTCATCCAGCTCCTCATTTATCAACTCGATCAAATAAATCAGTGCCCCACCCTGCTCGCTTGCCCTGCAAGGGCGCATAAATTGTCAAGCCTGGGTAGTGTTGGCCAGGGGTTTTCCCCGCCAAGTTAGGGAGTTTTTTGGGTCCCCCGTTCAAGAGCTTGTGAACTAAGGGGGCAGTGCGTAGTAAAACGGGTGTGTATCTAGCAATCAAGAGACAGAATCAACTAGAATCGATTCGAGATCTATCAATCAAAATAAAGCGCACATATACTCAACATATATAAGCATTTAAGTATAAATAAAAGCATGACATCCCGCGGCGTCCACCCCGTCCGTATGGGTATGGGTTCATTCCGTGCACCGCGCCTCGCCCCCAGCCACTCGAAACATCGATCTATCCAGCAAATGAGAAAAAGCAATCCCTGGCTCTAGTTACCGAAATGAGACTCACGGCCCCCAACTACTTTGAATTGGTCAGAATCAAGTGCCTTACAAAGGATGAGTTAGCGTGCCGGGGAAAGAAGTGCGCACAAGACAGATCTATTTGTCTATACTATTTTAGCCCAACTACTTCATGTCAGGCCCCTTAATTGAAAGCCAGGTCAATAGTTCGGAAAGGAAGGGTCATTTATAGTCAATTAGGAATGGAGGCGCTCAATAGGGACCGGAGGGGGGCGGAGCCACTCACCCGAGTTTTGCACAAACGGTGAGGAATCAATTCTCCGTTCACGAAAGAAACTATATTGCTAACTAATAAAGATGCCAACCGACCAATAAAGTAATAGTGTGTTTCAAAGGGATGCTTTCAAACCTCTTATCGAACTTATAGCGAAGGATGAATCCCATCTCGCTTTACTTGATGGTGGGGACTCGCTTGACCTGATGGTAAGAGTGGAGGTCGGCCTAGCGTGGCTTAGTAGCTTAAGACCAGGCACCAGCCAGTGAAGGTTGAAAGGGAAATGCTATTCTCACACCTATGGACAGCATACAAAAGCATACAAGCATGCCTACCTTACTGGGAAATAAATACCATACCTCCATTCATGCCCTATATTTCTTCCCCTCAAAGTCAATACGTTACGCCCATATTTCTTCCCCTCAATAGCAGAGCAGACAATGCATATATTTGATATGTAATTATGGTATTGTCGGACCCTTCGGAGACCACCTAAATCACGCTTCAATTCATGGTTTTCTGAGAATTGATGAAAGATCAGAGATGAGTGGGCGTGGGCAGAGTTGGTGGGCGAGAGAGGAGAGGGTAATCCCAATCAGAGATACGTGGGCCAGATAGAATTCATAATCGCCCTTCCTTCCTTCTAAGATCAGAGAATAACTAGAGCTTATACCTCCTTTTTTTTTGACTTGTCGTTATTGGGATGCGGGACGGGATAAGAGGCTTCTCGGGATAAGGACATTCCCCAGAGTCTTATTATAAGTTCAACATTCCCCAGAGTCTTATTATAGCTTCAAGAGGGATGGGATTGGTTTAGCTCTTGGGCTCGGACTCAGAGAAGAAAAGAACAAGAGCAAAAGAGATTATCTCCTTAAGCAATTCTCTATCTCTCGTTAAGCAAAAGAGATTAGGCAAAAGAGATTAGATCGTAGCTAATCGTATAAGAAGGCATATCGGGCTTAGTTAAACATCGTTAGTTAGGAAGCTGAGATCACGCTATTCCTCATCGTATAAGATAAGAAATCGTCTGAGCTTATTTATCACCTTAGGGCAGCGTAGCGCTTAGGGATCAGAGAATAGGCATAGGGCAGGGCAACATACATGAGGAGACCGCCTAAGCTCAGATGTCCTGCGGAGCGTATTATTACGTATATTGCGCACAGCTCATATATTCTTTTTATTACTGGCAAACATGAGGGTCTTTAGACGCTCGACCAAAGGGTTTTAACGCTCACTCATCATATGGGTGAGGGACGGAGTCACTCACTATTCATATGGTGAGGGTGCGTTAGCACACTCGACTGCCTTTAGTTACTTATTTGAGAGGGGGGCCGCCATCGATTTATCGCTCGACCGACAGAGGAGGTCGAGGGCCGCCATCAGCTTTCACTTCTTCATTTCTTCATTTCATTCATTATATATGTAATTATGCATTCATTCGTTGCTCGAATCCAATCATTCATTATATATGTAATTATGCATGAGTGACTTGCGTTGCTCAATATTCCAATAGGAAGTCAAGGTTGAAGAACCTCCGCCACGGTCAAATGGCCAATCTCGTAGGGACAAAGCATAAAACCTCCGCTGATTCTAACTACCCCGGCGGACAAGCGACTACGTTTCAATTTACTTATTGGGCTCTCAAATAAGTAACTAAAAGGCGTTGGTCGAGAGTTCGGCAACTAATGGCTCACCCTTTCTTTTCTTTCATAATCAATCGTTGCGTAATATCGTATACAAAGATATATCTATATCATTATATATGTCATTATGCTTGCCTTATGACTTGACACTTCATATTTCACTCACGTCAAGAAAGATCGACCTGCCAAACCAAACCAAAGTAAGAGGGGAAGATAAGGAAGGTACACACATGGGTAACGAAGAGCTTGAACCAGCTGTTGAAACTAACAAGAGTTTAGCCTCCCGCCATGCTCCAAAGCGTCAAGATCATCCTTGTATTGTACCTGAATGTATCCAAAGAATGCAATGTATATGTACAACACACACTAAATATACCAAGTCAACAATTGAAACAATATTACCAAATGGTAGATAAAGTTGGCCCTCAGCTGTGAGGTGCTCTCCCTGCAATAGTAGTGCTGGTAATCCTCCTTGGAAAGGGATGAAAAGGGATGAAAGGAGGGTCTGAACTGCTTGCCTTACCCTTCTTCACCCCGAGGAAATATAAGATCGAGGTAATATAAGAAAAAGTTGATAACGCTTAAAAGACGCCTACCTTTCCTTCTAGCGCTTTCAGTACTAAGGGCAAGGACGAGGTTACACTAGGTATGACTAGGTTATACCAGGTCAATCGTTCATCTTTATAATTACTTGGTGCTAGTGTGACAAGTTGGTGTGACAAGAAGGACAAGGACGAGGCCAAGGGAAAAGGAGTTGCCTGAATATATAAATTACACCTTACCTTTTCGATTGACTATAGAAGGGCAAGGCGCTCAAGCGCAACACCATCTATAATGACGCCTTATTTAGTTAAGTAATCATAAATCATTCGTGAGATAGCTCTGCCTAGCTCACGCACGATTGAGGGGGCAAGGAAATGCGGTTGAAACTCGGGCAGTGTAGCACTTATATCCTATTAGGCGAGTCTTTTTCAAAGCTTTCCATTTCCCCTTCACAAGTTGGCTAGCTCTCTTGATATGGGGTAAAGCCAAGGGTAAAGCTTGAGATGGTTGGTGAACTGAATAGCTCTTACCGGTACCGGAACGATCAATATCAATATCATAGTCGTCGTCCCACATAACTCGAGCTCAATGGAGCAATCCTATAACCTTAACGTAGCAGGGGTAAAGCTTACTGGATGGATTTCTTATTATTGTTCCTACGGAGGCTGAGCTAAGTACGAGATCGAGGTTTCTTACTGTTCCTCCGGAGGCCGAAAGGGTTTAAGCTCTTCCCAGGCAGGGTTCGTACAGCAGAAGATAAGAGAAAGAAGGCGGAATAGGTATTGTCATTGGCAGTGGTCAGCCACTTCGTCTTCTCTTGCTTGTTAGTCTCAGTCGTTTCATTACGATAGTGACCGGTATCCCGGCAGGCAGAGTTCCCCCGCTTCAGAGAGTTCTTTTGATCCTGAGCATAACCAGTACCATGACAATATTTCCGTCCTCCTTTCACGAGCACCTGCTGGCTTTGTACCTGCACCAGGCTTTGCTGCACCAGGCTTTATTTCCATCCTTTTACGAAGCCCTTGGCGATCGATATCAATATGTTCCAGATCGTGAGCGATACCCAGTAGTAGATCCAGTAGCAGCCGTTGCAGCACCCGTTTCATGGTCCCTAGTAAACGGAGAAAGATGGAGAGGTCGTCTAAGCGATTGAACCAAGAGCAAAGAGAGGAAGTTCGAAAGCAAGCAGCTAACCGTATGGGAGGTTAGTTGGTAAACAACCAATAAACACATGTATCTATAAAGCCAATGACCCCGAAAAGACACTAAGCCTTCCAGCTCGCTTCTATTTCTCCGCTAGGTCTATTACTGTACAGGAGAACGCAATTACGAACGGTAGACGGTCCTGCTTGTAATATTTTACTAGGCTCTTGAATTGGACCAGCTGTGACGACGCCGGTAGAACCAAATCGCCTGGGTATGGTAGCGTGGGAAGGAGTAGGACATAGGGTATCACCGTAAGGGCCAGCCACCAGGATCTGGGGTGCTTTCCTAGGCAAACATCGGTCCCAGGCACCGGTCCCCGGCTCCATACTGGCAAAGGCTACACCCGGTTCAGGCTCTAGCCCAACTACAGCCTTACTCACTTTTGATTTCCTTGCCCTCAGAAGCGCAAGCCCCTCCGGGACCTTAAGAAACTAGCTCTTGCTCTTTCTTAGCCTCGCTCTCTCACCGGTTCACCAGTTCCAGCTTCCTTACTTGCATCCCTCCATGTTCCGACATTAGGATCTGTTCCCAGATAAGATGTTCCGACAAAGCCTAATGCAGTTGAATCCATTGAAGCAGCAGTTTTATGGATAGGGGACGGACCGGAGATGGAGAGTATCGCGCCCTAAAGTCCCGCTCGAATACTGAATGCGGTCCACTAAAGCTTAACGAAGACGGACCTTGTCCTGTTCTATTAGCTATTAGCGACATATATAAGATGGCTTTTGGGATGGATGGGGTGTGCAATCGATTATCTAGGGCGGTTTTTGACCTTTATTACGGGCGCTGTGCTTTTATTCGACCTAGGCTATTACAAAGGCTAAGAACAGGGATGCTTGGAAAGAAGCTGGACGAGGTGGTTACTTTGGATCTATAGGATCTTGAACTAAATCCGCAGCTAGCACTGCTGCAAGTGCTTCCGCTGGATCCCCTACCATCATCAGCGCGCAGGAGGCCCATTGTCTGTTAACAGCGAATAATATACCGCTTATGAGGGTGGCGGAACCGTAATAGACAGGCCAATCTGGAACAACAGGCAGCTAACCAGTAGGTGAGGAGCTAGGCGGCCAAACAGAACAATCTGCAGGTCATAAAAAGATATTAAGTTCCATCCGAAAGCACAGCCAGCGCGGATAAGACTACACAAACCACCGAAAGCACTGATCCTTTAGCTTGACTCTTGAGCCTTATCCCTGGATGGACCCTGATCCCTGTCGCTTTATTATATCCCACTCGCTTTACCCTTGAGCCTTGGACCAGGAAGGGAAGAGTTACCCTTGCTTTACACCGCTCAAACCTTGACTTATCCTTCGAACCTTTAGGATTGCTTTTATAGATCTACTGCCCCGTTATACCGACCTACAGAGGATACTATTACAGAGACTCCTTACGGAAACCTTTTCCTCTACGCTCAGACTTACGGAACTATGTTCCTCATCAAACTTATCCCTTGACGCTTGCTTTGATTGATACCCCTTCTCCATGAGGGAGGGAGGTTTGAGCCCTATCGCTTGAGAGACACCCACGACGGAATGACAGAAAGACACCGATGGATGGAGTTGAGCGAGAAGTTGAACACCGCGAAACCAGTGATGGAATAAAAGAAAATAAGTGGACCCACGAAGGAAGGAAGGACAGAAGATACAGTTACATAAATGGATGGAAACTGGACTACGAGTTCAATACGAACGAGTTGTTGAGCGAGAGACCAGGTTAACACTACAACCTGGTGAACCACAACCTGTGGTTAATTAGTGTCGTGCCTGAGCGAGAGCCGAGTGCGTGAATAAATATACAGGTTAGCTTTATATATGTTGCATGGTTGGTTCAGGGCGGGTTCCGGTACGGTCTGGTTAGGTGAGGAGTCAGGCAGACCGGTTTCATCAGGACATTGCTTGCTTTTGTTACCTTCCCATTAGGGTTGATCCTATCGCTTGCCCATTAGGAGGGTGCTAGCGCTATCGCTTCATCCATCCGCAAAAGATGAAACAGCGCCACTTTAAGCAGGACCTGGCAGAAAGAAAGAGCGTGTACGGTTAGGTCTTATCTGGGACGGGACGGTTAGGTTAGTCAGGAACAGACCGAATCAGTACGGGTTACACTTATAAACTAAGATTGATTGATTGCTACCTTCCCATGAGGACCTACGGGGGTGGGTTCAAGAGAGAGAACAACTCACCCAGTAATTGAGTAATGAATCAGTTGAGAACCTTTGATCACGAGTACCAAACCTGTAGTTGAGCGAGAAAAGAAACGAGTGGGTGAGCGAGAAACGAGTGCGTGAAGGTTAGCTTTATATATGCTGCATGGGTGGGTGTTTCAGGGAGGGCAGGTACCGGTACGGGTCCGCTTAAGAGAGTCAGGACGGGAGTCGAAAGAAAGGGCATTGCTTTTTCACCTGCCAGAAATACCCTTCTATGTTGAAGCCCTAGAACATGAGGTCTTATAAGTTACCAGTTTACAGTTCTCAGTTACCTGTTAGAGCCACGAATATCAGACCTTTGAAGCAGCACCAGATTAGGGAAGGGGATAGAGTCTCTATCAGCCAGGAACACTAAAGTAGCTGTAAAGTATTCTCTATGAAAGAAACTTGACTCTTTCACCTGCTCGAACTAGACCTGGAGCCCCAAGAATCCACGTAGTGAAGTGAGTGAGTCAGCAATTTGTCCCTTGAAGGACCGGATGGGATGGATGATCACCTTACCCTTTACTTGATTACTGCCTTTACCCTAGGAGAGAGATGGAGTGCTGCCCAACCACACTTGCCTTCAGCCAGGAAGGAACAGGAGGGTACGGCATCTATGAACCCCTTCCCTTGGTGAAAAACTAACCCACCTTAATAACTAGAAGACCTGCCTTCTACCTATACCACTCGCTTAATTAATTGCTTAGTGGGTGGGTACTGCTTCGCACCTTCTCTTTCCAGCCGGGATGAACCAAGCTTACCCTTCCTTTATTACTGCCCACCACACAGAACCACCATCACTGGCTGGATACACTTAATGCTGAACCCTTACACGCCTTAGCTTCGATACAGCATTGGCACAGGCGTTCAAATAGAGCAGTGGTGCACGGGCGTTCGACTACACTTCCTGAAAGATTCGTACTCTGATGAGCTGATGAACCAATCAAGTGGGTGAAATTCAAGTGGTGGTGGAATCTATTTATGGAGTTGTGTACTATTCAATTCTATCTGGTAGGGATAGGGGGAATTAGTCTTTATTACTTACGAGCATGCCACTTATATCCTTGGCTAGGCAGGCGCACGTGCAACCCTCCCTCTGATTGATACAAGCAGACATGCCTTATCATCCCGACCCCGATATATGCCTGGCCATAATGCCATCGGCCATATCCCTTCCCTGGCCCCTCTGCTTTCCCATAGCGGCTATAAGGTTATCCCTATATCTTCTATCTTCTTTCTTCCCCCCTCCTTTTATCCCAATCCCGATCTCCTCGGTACTTAAACAAATTGCAAGTGTGAGGCTTCTAAACACCATTTCAGTTATAAATAGAAGCCATGGGCTGCACTAAAAGGAAGGAATTCATTAGTAAGGTTATGTTGGAGGAATGCTTTTGAGACCATAAACTCTCACGAAGCTCTTTCTCCCTTCCTTGCTTACATTTGCTTGGTAGCTTCACCTAACTACTCCCTCGAGACACACAATGCCATCAGGTACCTAACGGAACACATGTGGCAGAAGATTGATTCTTTGGGCACATGCTCATCAATCTAAATAAGCATAAATGACATATATAATGGTGCTTTCCCTTCTTGGCCGACCACGGGAGAACGCAGCCGCGTCTAGACGCTTTAGTATGAGGCATAATCTCTTAGTGCAGCTCGAAGAAAGGTAAGGTATAACCTAAAGGTGATCTTCTATAGCTATGTGGGGAGCTTATTGATTCCCATTGCTATCAGTGATGCACATAACGTGTTTTTAGAAGTTGAGTTCTGGCATTGCCTATTGTTCCAAGCAGTGATGCCCCGGTAACGGATCCATATCCATATATCGTAGCAGACCCATTTAGAGATAAAGATATAGACCCACCCCCAGTTGTTCGCCCGGAACCACCATAAGCAGAGACACAAGCAGTAGATCCACCAGCACTAGCGGTTGAACTAGTTTACCCCTAATCATACGCAGCCGGAGCATATACATTTCGAGATCGAGTAAAAGCACTAGGAGTAGAGGTATATATATTATATAATAGTTCCATCACTGTTGTTTATGGGGGTAGATAACGGCTTCAAGCTTCACTAAGGGCCTTTACTACACGCGCATCATAAGACAAATCTAACCAAGGTCCCGGAGGGGCTTGCGCTTCTGAGGGCAAGGGGAGCTGATAAAATCAGAATAGATGCCGGGAAAGGTGATGGCTTTCTAGGGAAGGATACTTAGCGATACAATGGCTATCAAACTCGAAAGTGTGCTACCTCTGCTTTTATCGCCTATGACGGTGGTGGTAGTGATGGTGCAAGGTCAGGGAGGGATGCTACAGGGAAGGATGCTAGGCTAAGTGATAGCTCTGCTACTGGTGAATCTGAATCTGGATCCGGAAGAGAATAAACACGTCCAGCGATAAGATGGACCCTATTGATCCGGAACCACACATTGAAGTTTATAGACCGGTTGTCGAACCAATTAGAAAGTCAGTTCGAGAGCCAGTTCACTCCGCAGCCCCCCCACCCAATAAGTAAATTGAAGCAGTTTCACTATCAATGATAACATAAGCATCTGAGCGCGCATCTGAGCAAGCATCCGTAGTAGCGAAAGTAGCAGCCAGGGTAGAAACTACCACAGTGGTTCCAGTTCCCATACCATTACGATCCCTGTCCCTGTCACCATCAAAGAGAGGGGCGAAGGTAGTTCGAATGGGATACATGGATGCACCCACCATTGGACATTTAGATCTTGCTTCACCCACTGGTCCTTCTCTTTACGCCTGCAATGGACCTAGAATCTTAGGCCTAGTCGAACCATACCAAGATTAGCCCAAGCAACAAAACCCTTACCGAAGCGCATCAGTAGCAATCTTTATCCTCGCATCAGTAGCAGCCATCTGGAATTTGTATTCCGCGCATCATTACTTTTGATTGAAAAATCGGGTCATCAATCATATAGATCAGTAAATCAATAAGGTAACAATCAGCAGCAGTCATCTAAATAATCAGTAGTAAAGTGGCCTGAGTGGAGAATGTTGTAAGGTAAGCTCCTAAACCCCCTGTATTTATGGCTAGAGAGTTAGCCGCCCCCCCCCTTCCCTAAGGCAGTGATCTCTCTGGAGAAAACAGAGGTAAGAGCGAGTGCCCTTGATGTCATTGTATCATCTGCCGCCCCTTGGGAGATGGTGTTAAGTTCCACCGCCTCTACTTTCTTTATCCGCCTTTGTGGGAGAAGCCGTGATAGTCACTGTAACTACGGCTGCCTTTGTGACTGAAATCAGAAATGATACCTCGTGAATGCCGTCGATAAGTAGTGAATCCTTTCGTTGTGAGTTTGGGGTGTGGGATAAAAGATGAGAGGGAGGTGAGTGGGAGTTGTAGTTTGGTACTTAAGGCACCTAGAGCAGCTGGTAACTTTCTTTAGTGCCTTTAGTGAATGTTCTAGTGAAGATCTCCAGTCCCCCATACCTATGTTTTCATCAATAGCGATCTATAAAGCTATATTAAATAGTCACTCTCCCTAAGCCCATTTGGGTAGTCACTTCATTTGCTCCATAAATCGCCTTAATCTAGATTCATTTATGTTGTCTAGCTGCCTTCAGTGTGTGTCAGGATGGGGACCAGCTTTGTCCACATGCAAAACATTCCTTGGTGCAGTTATATGCGGTTTGAGCTACTTCAGGTCATGGGATCGTGTTTACAACTTTGAGGTGTTTAGTGGAACTTAGATAAGGTGCAAGCCGAGCACGATGTAGGGTGTTACGTATAGTAAAGGAACGCTCGTATCCCCCGGTAGGTGAACATATAAGTGGTGTAGTCACTTTTCTGAAGCTTGGCGGCCACGACGAAATTCCGAAAGCCCAGAAGCCCAGCCTGGGATTTTGAACATGATTTGTTAGATATGGAAGCTGACGAACCAGCTGCCGATCCAGCTTTGCCGCTTTCCTTCTCCTAACTCAGGTACTGTCCCAATTTCCATGCTCTTGCTCTAACCTTGCTTTTCGAACCGAATCCATTGTAGTATTTAAGCAACTCATGCTTTAAGTCTTGCCCAGAGTCGGTCCACGTTCCACTCTCCCGTCTTCGTCTATTACCCATGTATTAACAAGTGGTGGCGCCTGTTGAATCCGATCGAGTGCAACAGGTTGGCCGCATCTCCCCCCCACACAAGGCATATTTATGGGTTCCTCTCGGTCCAATCAATGACGTTGGACCCTAGTTGAATTGGGACACCATTACGAATAGGTCTAGTCCATTCGATCCCGCGCCATCCTCTCCCTCTATATACACCATCCAATTAGTGCACTGGATGAATAGCTAACTCCCGCGTCCGTTATAGGAATGGCATAATAACCACTACATATCATCCCATTCTGCTACCTTCCTTTGGTTTGTTAAAGAAGAGGAAATGGAACCCTACCTCCCTGTCTCTACGAAGGGAAGGGCGGGCCGAGCCAACTTTGATCTCCACTGTCTCTCGCTTTTCATCCCACATGTCCCTGCTGCTTGGACTATTAGAGTATAGTGGTCCTTCTATAGTTAGTCTGAGCTAGTGGTCCTTCCTTAGTACGATTAGGATTGATTCTTTCTGGCTGGAATGAATGAATATGGAATGGAAAGATTCGAGAAGGCGCTCTTGCAGGCAGAAAGAGATAGAATCCGATTGGAGGGAGTAGAGCCGATTGGTTGGAGTTGGTCCAGCCCTTCCCCTGCCTGTGTTCGATTAGTATGGGGGTAGCAAACCCCACCCCAGTCTATTTCTTAGTTCACTTTCTCCCCCTACCCTAAAGTCAGGATTGAGTACCAAGCTCAGTACTTTGATTGACGGATAAACTAAAAAGTACTTAGCTCGGATATAAAGAAAGAAAAGAAAGTATGAATGAGTGAGTCGATGGCGGCCTTTTAGTCGAGTGTGCTAACGCACCCATCAATCGATCAATCACGAAGGATGCGCAAGCAGGCTCGACCAACGCCTTTTAGTTACTTATTTGAGAACCCAATAAGTAAATTGAACCTTGTCCTCTTCAATTTACTTATTGGGTGGGGGGGCTTTTGGTCGAGCACCTAAAGGTCCTCTCCTCTCCTCTCCCTTATGGTCGAGCCCCCTAAAGGGTCCTTATCAGTCGAGCCCCCTAAAGGGTCCTTAACAGTCGAGCCTGCTTGCGCATCCTTATCAGTCGAGCCCCCTGTCGGGTCCTTGTACGTGATTCCAGTTATGAATGAGATATGTCATTATGCGTTCATTCATTATATACGTAATTACGCTTTAGCAGACAATGTTGCTATTATATATGTAATTACGTGATCTCAGAATTGATCAAATCATATCTCGGTATCTGCTGTCAAACTAGAAATATTGTAAGTAAAGGGACGAAGTCACTCACTATTCATATGGTGAGGGGCTGTGTGATCCTTCCTTCCATCATACCTACCTATGTGGTATGGGTAACCAACCGTATAGCCTAAAATAGAGAGGTGAGCATATCTAAATCATAGAGGTAAATGGAAGACCCGTTCATCTGAGCAGGAGTCACAGTGTTTCTTCGGCCTGTGTCCCATCCATATTTGATTTACTCCCTCCCCTCCTCATTGGCCTTTTCCAAAGCGCTGAAAGCCACTTTTTACCTCCAAAGCCGTACCATAGCTCTGACCTCAAATCCATCCTCAATGGCCATTTCCCCTGCCCTTGTAGGCTCACCCTCACCATATGAATCGTGAGCCGATGGCGGCCCCTACTGTTCTCAAGTTCCTCTCCTTACCAGTCGAGCCGATGGCGGCCTTATTAGTCGAGCGTGCTACGCACCCTGACGGACCTCTCTTTTGGGGCAGGGGGTGCTTATTTGGTGAGGGGCCCCAAAAGAGAGTTGCTCCTTCCTCGCACGTCCCTCACCCTACCGGGCCTGCCGGGCCTTGCCCTCAGAAGCGTCAGCCCCTCCGGGACCTTGATTGAATGCTTGCTGGGTCTGCTTCTCGGGTTCTGGCTAGGCTCTTGCTTGGGTCTGAAGGCTTGCTTCAACTACTTATCCTTTGGCGGCGGTTTGAACATCTTTACCTATATAGATTGGCCATTTTACCTTTGCGGCGGTTTGAACATCTTTCGATGGCGGCGGTTCTCTTTACCTATAAAGATTGGCCATTTTACGTTGGGTTATCTTTCCCTAGAAAGATTGGCCATTTTACCTCTCCTCGACCTCGTAACCTCAGTCCCTCCGGGCCTCACCATATGAATAGTGAGCCGATGGCGGCCTTTGTCGAGAGTTCGGCAAGTTCACCCTACCGGGCCCCGGGGATTGGGGTGGGTGGGTAAATAGTGGGAAGGTGAGCGATAAATCGATGGCGGCCTTATCAGTCGAGCCCCCTAACGGGTCCTACCAGACCTCGATAAAACGACCAATCTCGTAGGAACGTAGTCGCTTGTCCGCATCGGGCAAGGTCCGGCAGGGCTTGCTTGACGTTAGGAAAGCAAGGACCGGTAGGGGCTTGCTCGACAACAGGAGAGGTTACGAACCCACTCTCCCGACCAAAGAAGGGACGGCGGAGTCACTCACTATTCATATGGTGAGGGTGCGTAAGCACGCTCGACTGTCCAGGAGAGGGTTCACTCCTCTTCTTGCATATTCATCAGGAACAGATCCCGCCGTTCCAGGTCCAGCCATTGTTAAGCATATTCAGTTGCATATCCGTAAAAGACAGTTGCATTGCCCTCAGTTTGACCTACATAAGTAGCTTGGAGGAGCTACCGCTTAGATATTAGTTCCTGTATTAGCACCGGTTGAACCCCCTGTAGGAGGAAGTAGCTAGCTCCTATAACTACTCATCCCTGCACTTGACACGGCTTAGGCGACTGTCATCAGCGAGCATAACCACAGTGTAAAAACCCACCTACCTGCTTGCTGGTCGATCTCTCTTGATGCTTGCCTGATATCTCTACCTCTTTCTTAGATCTTAGGGTTTTCGCACTACGTCGAATCGAATCCCCGCTGTGGGATGGTTATGCCTCTCTATAAACCCCACAGCACCAAACTCCTGATGATTCGCCTCCGCCCTACCATTCGATGTAGTGCACCCGGTTATCAAAAAAGTATCCCCTTAGGCCTCGTTATTATCCGGGAGGACAAGCCTTAGATCCTTTATAAGTCAAGTCTGTTGCTCATCCCCGGGCCTGAAGGGTCCTCTCCCATCCTTATCGGTTATGGGAGACTGTCACATGCAGGAAGTTGAACCCAGAGTTAGTGGCTTTGGCTTTGGCTGTAACCATAAGGTCGGCGAGGCAATCCCGCCTGGCCTAGAATGGTTCCGCTGTCATAATGAGTGTTGCGGGATGTCGAGCCGCGGCGTAGTTCCGAAGGACGTAGTACCGGAGGAACGGAGCCGACCCATACTCCCTCTGAAAGCCCTGAATTTGAAGAATCTGAAGAAGAATCAGAATCTGACTCAGAATCCGAATCGGACTCAGAATCAGAATCGGACTCAGAATCAGAATCGGAAGAATCAGAATCGTGCACCCATCGAGGATACGTCCACCCTTACCCTAAATCTGCCATCCTATGGAAAGACTTTTCACTGTATGCCTGTAGGCAGGACGTATCACCACCGGATGATGGGAAGAGGTCCCGTCTCGTACCCATGGAAGAGGCGGAATTAGAGCCTAATAATGGAAAACGGATGAAAGTATGCAAGCAAGCGGGTGACACGAGAGATATTGAAGTAGGATTGCTCACCCAGTAAGGACAAGGACGAGTAATCCTTAGCATATTGGAGGTGGAGAAAGGCACGGAGATTAGTTAGCCAGCCAGCTAGGACCTATGGGTGTAAGGTTGCACCCCCTCAAGAAGAAGAATAAGGATCAAGCTAACGGAGTCGTGCCAATCTCATTCCGTAAGAGAAATCAATAGTTGAACTAATAGAAGTCAAGGGGTTCTACCCACCTTACCACTTGCGATGGCTGTGGACAGGAGCGGTGATGTGAGTGAGAATTGGGTCTGCCCACCAATCAACCTGTCTTTTTTGTTTTTTTCATAAGTAGTGGTAGATTGTTCCCTTTCCTGACCGAGGAGGACGATCCTCCCCAACTGTTTTCTTCAGAGCCCGCTCGGGTTGCCGAAGTATTCGCGAAAGCCCTTTCCGCGAGAGGGATGATTTCTCCTTTTACGGGCTGCTTCCCTCGAGCAGCAGGTTTGGAGTATATCCTCTTATTCCTTTGCGTGCACGGGCTTATCCCGCCGTGCCAACCTTTTGATTGTACGCCATTCGACTTATCCTTATGCGCCCACTGAGGGTTTTTATCACCGACATGGTTGTTCGATGCGAGAGCTTTTGGGACTCTCGGTCACCGTGGTCAATGAGTTATGTGAGTAATTCGAGATATTATATATGTAATTATGGTCATGATCGAATTCATGACGATCGCTTTGCCTGAATGAGATAGGTAATTACGCTTTAGCAGAGCATGCATATATTATATATGTCATTATGCAATTATGGTTATTTCATTCTCAAATGCTAGATCCATTCTTATTATATGAGATTATGACTTGGACTTCAACCGGCTCGAGTCCAACACCTCCAACATCATAGAGAGGGTCCGGCCCATGCAATGCAGCTCGAGGGGGGATAAAAGGTAGGGGGTAAAGTATCTGCCTCACGCACCTTAGGTAGTTAGCCTTAGACCCAATATCTTATATATGTTGCGGTAGTTGCAACATTTTTTCTTGTGTCACGATGTACTAGGGTTCCCTTTGGATTGTGACCAGTTCTATTATTATATGAGTCACTGGTCTTTTGGTTTGTTGGATCCGTCCAAATGAGGTTCGCCGATAGATTGGGTTATTCCATATATGGGTGAGGGTGCGGCCGCTTTAGCCACCCCCCCTTTTGATCGGATAAGGCATGAAAGGTAAAAGCATTCAAGGTAAAAGGAAGGTGAAGCGGGACTCAAAGGGCAAGCATTCAAGTCACAAGCATTCAAGTGAGAAGTTGGAAGGGTCAATAATCCGTCCACAACTTTATCTCCCTCACTTGGTTGGCATCCGTCCACTTCTATCTATCCCTCCTATAGCATCCATAATGTATCCCCCCTCCTCCTCCAGCTATCATCGGCTGGCTATACCCGAACGGAGACCCGCCCTATATAGATATATGGCTCATCGGTTATACTATCTATTTGGTATTATATCTATCTATATGAGGAAGAAGAAAGAATATGATACTCCCTTCTACTCTATGAGCAAGAATAGGATCAGGAATAGTAGCAATCTTTCACTTTATTAGGATTATGATACTAGATTAGTTATTTCATAATCTTATATAAGATGATTTCCATATTATACTAGCTTAGTAAGATTAGGTTGAGGAATAACTCCCTGTGCTTATGCTCTTGGTACTGCTGGGTACTCATCAGCTGGTGCCATGTTTGGAAGGAGTCTATTCACTGCAAGAAACGGACAGTGGATTTTATCTACACCAATCAATATAGCAATTGAAACAATCTTAGACTATACCTTTCTGTTTCCGCTTTATGTTCGCCATTGGATGGATGTTCGCATTCAGCCAGAAACCATACCGAGTGGTTGTGTTAGGTGGTCACCTATTAACCGAACCACCAATACTATTTGGATTCTTACAATGATGCTGGCTGGCCGTATAGGAGCGGACAAATGGGACCAAAAAAGTCAACTCTATGAGGGGGGTCACTGAGTCCACGAACCCACATAATGGCATTATGTGTTTACTATTAGCGAACCAGAGCTTAAGCAAGTGATGTTGCCGATGTGAACGAGTTGTTTGTGTGAGGGGTGATTAGCTTTTTATTGTATGTATTCACATATATAATGCAATCATGGCTTGTGCAGTGAATGAACGGCTTCTTTGTGTGATTGACTTTCTGTGTTTGAACAGCTTTCTTGAAAGTCATTCCAATAGGAGATCATTGCTGCATAGTCGATCAGGAATAGCTGGGCTTGGCTCCCGGGCTCGACTGGGCTACTTGGATCAGCTACCGGTTCTAGAGAACGTCTTAAGTTACTTATTGGGTGGGGGGGGGCGTACCTCGGTCCTCATTCACAATTATTGGCTAATCAAATTCTTTTGGGGGCCAAAGAATCTCTCATCAGACCTCTTAAATGAATTTGTTCTTTACTGAAACATACCCTTTCAGATAGTTTCCCTATGATTGCCAGGTGTCAATGCACTCAATGCCGGTAGTCGATGCCAGGAGTCGATCCACTAGATGCCGTCCATTTCAAGTGTCCATGCCAGGTTTCATTCAATCACTCAATGCCAAGAGCCGAGCCAAGAGGCGATCCCAGGTTTCAGCACCAGTAACATAGCCATTGGCAACAGTCTCATAGCCAGTCAGTGATAGAACTCCGGTCAGTCAGTGAGTGAGTGAGTCAGTGAGTGAGTGAGTCAGTGAGTGAGTGAGTCAGTGAGGGGCATTACTGATAGCCCGTGACCAGAATGGTGTTCTTCTACGTGACCTGTTCTCAATCCCCCATGCCCTGGAATGAGGTTTTTATTCTCAGTGTTACCAGCTCGACGTTAACAGGAAGGAAGCAGGTTGTCGACGAGTTTAAGACCCACGGGATGTAGAAGAAGGAACAGTTTCTTGCTTGCTTTCTTATACTTTCCCGGGAGGGGAGTAAGGAGCCAGGGTTGCACGAAAGGAAGGAAATGGCGTTGGCAAGGGAAGATACACATTACACTTTAAGTTACCCTGCCCAGTACGCATTCCGTTATATATGCATTCCCCAATCCCCATTCCCCCATTCTCCTGCATACCGCATCACGCCCGCATCCCCACACGTCAACCAAGGCCCAGTACGCGGAAGGAAGGAGGATACCGCCCAGGACACGTACAAGTAAGAAGGCAACCGCCCAGTCTGCCAAGTCCGCCTAGTCCGACAGATTAGATAAGAGAAGTCCCCCTTCAATCACCTGAGTCACCTTCACACATACATGAAAAAGATGTACCATACCCCCGGAATAGGGAATATGTGCTGTGAACAACGGCTATGTTGGTGGTGATACCTTCTAACAAGAGCGAGTTACTACTGCGCATTATATACGATTCACCTGTTTAGGTCCATAGACATAACACATAGAGCCTTTCAGATCAGGGAGGTTGAGCCATTCCCCAAACAAACTCCAACTGGTGCTCCCTCGCTTACTCGCTTGCTTACTTGCTTACTTGCGAGCTTGCTTACTCGCTTGCCTTACTTCGAACAACCAACGACAAAGGGCTGGTGCTTGCTAGACGTGTGGATAGACAAGACAACACCAAGTGAACCCATAACCACACTTCACCCAGCAAAACACCGAACAAGACACAACGTTTACCTCAAGAACACAGCTAGCAACAACGCTCTGTGAACCCGGAGTCCGCAGTTCAACAAACTCCCGGGAATCGAATCCATGCTCGATCTCTTTATGCCTTACTGAGGAGATCTCGATTGAGACCTTACATAATGAACTTGACAGCGGGCTTGCTCCTTGCTTGCGAAGAGGCTAGAAGGACGGACGGAAGTACCTGTGCTGATCCAAGTGGTCGAGAAATTGAGCGCCTACCAGATTCAGCGCAGACACAAAGGTTGCTTGAATAGATTACGGAAAACATTCGCATTTGCTGTTTTCATTTTGAAAAACCTAAGTTCCTTATTGGGTGCCCCTCTCAAATAAGTAACTAAAAGGCGGGTGAGCGACGTTTTTAGGGGATACAAGGAAAGAATCATTGCTCATTCGGGCACTCAAATAGAGTTTTTGTTACTTCAAATTTGTATTTAGAAAGTGTCTCTCTAATTGGCTTTTGGGATCGAATCTTTTGCTTTGAGGGGCGCCTTAATCTGGCTATAACAGTTGTGGTAGGGGGGGGCTAGAGCCAGGAAGGAGGTCGCCATTGCCAGCCAGGAGGTGGTGGTCATTGTAAGCCGGTCCATTCACAGATGGGTCATAGCCAAGGGGTCGTTTTCATAGCCAGGAGGTGATAACTATTGGCAGTGATAGAAAGATGGATCTACTCATGGGAACCTTACGTGCATGAACCTATACTCAGTGAACTGTTCGACGTGATCTTTAGTTCGACGTTCACTTTTGGGCGTAGGAGGGTTGTTGTCCCCACCTGTTGCAATACCCCGTGCCCTGGATGGAGATGGTTTTCCATTTTTGACCAGTTCGACGTTAACTGGAGGTTATTATATTTGTGTTACCAGTTCTCTTACCCCCCAGCCCTGGAGAGGAGGTAGTCAGTCAGTCAGTCAGTCAGTCAGGTGAGGCAGGTTAGGAGGCAGTGAGTTAGTCAGTAAGTTTGGATCTTTACCAATAGCACAAAGAAAGCCCAGTGTTACCAGTTATCAATACCCCTGCCCTGGAGGTAGGTTTTCGTGCCATGTGTGAACTAATTACTGTAAGCGATGATGGCAACAAGTAGCACCGGTTAGTTATTAATTGATTTCCACATTGGCTGAGTGAGCGGGGAGTTTTTGATGAGATTGGTGAGTACGTATAGTCATGGAAGTGGAACCTCCGCCTCAGGGGATTGGGGTGGGTGGGTAAATAGTGGTCGAGCCTGCTTGCGCATCCTCGTGGGGCAAGAATAGGACCCTTTAGGGGGCTCGACTGATAAGGACCTTTAGGTGCTCGACCATAAGCCCCCCCACCAAATAAGTAAATTGAAGAGGAGGGAAATATGTTCAAACCTCCGCCATCTTATCGGTCAATAATGACATATATAATAGATCTTTTTTCTGATGATATTATATACGCTACATGCCTTGAAATCTCGACCCACAAGCCCTCCGGACCTTTCATTGTCTGAAATGACGTATATAATGATGCTTGGAAATGACGTATATAATGAGATATCTCTTTGTATACGATATTCTTCTCCAGTTTCAATTTACTTATTGGGTGGGGGGGCTTTTGGTCGAGCCTGCTGTCGCACCCAGCCATCCATTTATTGAACAACTAGCAACTCAATCTCATCAACGAATTGTATCAACTAATTGGGAAACGAACTCCCATGATTTGGTTTGGAAGGCAAGGCTACTAATCCGCTATGAATCCTTATTGGTTGAGGAAATGAGTCAGGTTGAGGAAATGAGTCAGCAGGAGGCATGGCATCAGGTTGAGGAAGGCTACGTCAGGGGCTCGGCTCATGGCTCAGGAATAAGGAGCATGATTTGGAAACTAACTCAATCGCTACCGCTATGGCAAGGCTCAGCTAAGCAACTTCTTATATCAACTAACTCACAACGAAGGGCGAAGCGAAGGGGAGGCATATCAAATAAACTAACAGTTATGTTAGCTCAGCATCTTATCTCAGATATCTCCCAATAGCAACTCATCCCAATTTCAACTAATCAACTAACGAAAAGGGGTAGGAACTCGGAGACTCAGATTGATTCAATGAAAAGGGGAACAGGGGATATATACTAAGCGCAATCAACTTGATATTCCGGCTAACTCAAGGTAAAACAAACTAGTTATGGCAATATCAACTAACAACTCAAAGAATTGGGGTTGGGAAACTACCATGAGCATTGGGAAAGCACATCTCACTCTGTCTGGTCTGATTCAACTAAATAACAACGAAGGGTATTGGTTGAGGTACTATGAGGTACTATTGGGGTATTCAACTAATTGGGGCTACTAGGCTGGGTATTCAACTAACAACTCAGGTTAGGTATTCAACTAATTGGGTTGGGGCTACTCTGTCTGATTCAACTAAATAACAACTCAACGCATGCAGGTAGGTGTAAGTCCAAGCCTCCTCCTAACTCGTAAGGTTATATTCTTTGTGCCTAACGAATCACAGGTCAGGTTATGTGCCGAAGGAACTCTCTTATTATCCTCTCTTATTATCTCAGATATATCCCACTTATATCAATCCCATGTTGATATCAATCCTATCAATCCCATGTAACGTAACAACACAGCATCGTATATAATGTGCGTAGCGTAACTGGGAACAACGAATGCGTAATGCGTAGCGTATCAACATCATGATGCTATCTCATGGAACTCATCTCAGGGTACAACTCAACTATTTGGGTCACGAATATTGGTTAAGGTTATGGGTATCCACGAAGACATTGGGTGCCATGATTGGGTTGGGGATCCTCCTAAATCGTAAGGTGAGCATTGGGTCTCCTAACTCAACGAATCTAACTCATCCTAACGAATTGAACTCAGGTGGGCTCATCCTAACTCATCTAACTCATCCTAACGACAGGTAAGGTTAGCAATCTCATTCTCATTATCACTCATCTCATTGGGTTATCCCATTTCTCTCAATCCCATGTAACAACACAGCATCGTATATCCATGTAATAGTTAGCAAAGGAACCACCATGCATCGCATCCCAACATCCACTATCTTCTCTCGATCCACTATCTTCTCTCGCAACTTAGCAACAGCATCGTATATCAGCATCATATCAGATCATGTCACTCATATCATCTCAGATCAACGAAAGGAGCATTTCAGAGGTAATAGAAGAGGCGCATAAGGACACTCCAACCAGTAGCGCTAAGCGGACTCCTAGCTCATCAGAACGACTAACTCGGCCTCGGCTCGGAAAGGGATAACTCCTAACAACGAACTCCATCTTTGATTTTGATATTGGTTGAAACCCCAGGCCCCCTCGCTCACTCTCTTTGGAAACTAACGACCCTCCTTGGTTTACTTATTTGGTGGCCCCTCTAAATAAGTCACCCCCCAAAGCAATAAAGTCCTCTCCCGTTGCCCCTCTCAAATAAGTAACTAAAGGGCGATGGCGGCTCTAAGATTTTGTTAAAGGATTCTACTGTACCATTTGCTTGCAGATGGTAAGGGCTACTTTTGTGATGCTGGATCAGAAACTCTCTGGTCAATGCGGCTATGGTCTGGCTGACAAAGTGAGTACCCTGATCGATGGTTAAACAGAGCAGGCATCCAAACTAGGTCATAATGTTTTCAAAGATGAATCTGGTTGTGGTCTGGGTAGAACAATCCTTCACTGGTTCTACTTCAGCCCACTTGGTCAAGTAATCAGTTGTGGTGATAATGTTGCACGCTTTAGAATGACGAGATGGAGGGTTGATGGGGCCTATGAAGTAAACTGCCCACTTTTCAAAAGCTCGCAGAGCTTTGACTGGCTGTAAAGGTAGTTCATCCTACCTGGAAGGTTCACCGACTCTTTGGCAGACATCACATGACTTCTGAATATGTGGATTTCCACAGTCAAACATACATAGTGAAATGTTATTTTTATTCATCATATCTGCTTACTCTTATTACCCTTTTTGAAAGCTTTCTTGGTTTCCCATGATGATTTTTGGAGTGTCCACTCGAAACGTTGGGACGTTTCATTTGACTACACAGTTTCATCCAAAAGCTATACGCATTTCATCACATGACTTGGCATACTGCTTATAGTCCTTGAACACGCCACGAGAATCCTGCTTGAAGCACTTTTCTGGCAGTAGCTTTTCCTCCTACGTGGCGTCCGGCAACTCCACTGTGACATTCCCACAACACATCTAGCCTTACATGGTCCATCACACACCTTCGAAGAATACTATCTAGCCTAAGTTTGTGCAACTGTCCCGCAATCAACTGATAATAAGCTACTCGAACCACCATATGCCTTTTCTGAGTTGCGGAATAGTCTTCAGGAAAGGTACCTGTACTGAGGAACAATGCAATATCTGCAAGGTAGTCGGAAATAGCTTCAATTCTAAACAAGTAAGCATCCAGAAGTTGATAATCTACATATACTCCTGATTCTCCATATTCCAACCGAGATAAGTGATCAGGTCATACGTTGAGCTTTCTCGCCTTTACCACAACCTCAAAATCAAACTCCTGGAATAGGAGCAACCATCGGCAAATCCGTCCCTCTAAGAAAGGTTTGTTGACCAGATACTTCAAAGAAGAATGATCAGTAAAGAATTTGAAATGCCCTCCCAGAAGATAGTGGGGAAACTTCTGGAGAGCGTAAACCATGGATGGCTAGCCCTTCTCTCTCTATAGTTGTGTAGTTGTGCTCCGCCTCAGACCACTTTTTGCTAGCAAAATAGAATGGATGGTCCAAACTTCCTTCTCCCAGCTATATAAGAACAACACCTAACGCAACTCTAGAGGCATCAATGTGCACATGGAACTCAACAATCCAGTTTGGATAAGTAAGGATTGGAGCACTTACCAACTTTTCCTTGAGCAGGTTGAAGGCATCATCATAGGCAGGGGTCCACTCGAAAACTTCTGCCTTCTTCAGTAGCTTCTCCAGCGACGCTGTAATAGTTGTGTAATTCCTCTCCTTAACAGTCGAGCCCCTCCGGTCCTTGCACTAGGAAGCGCAAGCCCCTCCGGGACCTTATGAATCTCCTGTAATGCCCAGTGTGACCCAGAGTGGATCGTAACTGCTTAACGGTCTTGGGAGGAGGTAGATTTACAATCACTGCAACTTTAGCTGGATCGACCAAAACTCCTTCTCTGCACACTATGTGTCCCAGCAGGTTACCGAATGGAACACAAAAGATGCATTTCTTCAGATTCAAAGAGATTTGCAGTTGCCTGCATCTGTCAAACATGAGCCTCAGTCACTTGATGTGTTCCTTCAACATGCTATACACCGTCATCCATATAGACTTCTAGGAATTTATGGATGAACTCTCGAAAGGCTGCGATAATGATCCGTGAGAATACCGCTGGTGCATTCTTCAACCCAAAGGGCATCACATTGTAGGCAAATGAACCCCACTCTGTAGTGATGGTTGTTTTTTTCTTATCCTCTTCTGCAATCCTGACCTGGTGATATCCTGAAAACCCATCAGTAAATGAATAGGCTTCCTTATTTACTTATTGGGTACCCCTATCAAATAAGTAACTAAAAAAGCAAGCCATTCTTCCTTCTGGGGAGAAATCTGATCTGGCTTGATAAAGATGAGATTATCCGAGTTCATGAGAAAGATGATATTCTCGGAGTTGGGTAGGTAGAAGAGGAATAGTATGTCTTCCCTACCTTCCTTATTCTTGAATGAATGTTCCGGGTAGGCCTGTAAACTCCCTCCATCTGGCCTGGCAATATCCCAGTCAATATGATCTGATCTTATACGATTAGGCTGAGTTATCCCTCTCGCTCTTAGTTGTGCCATGCCCTTTTTAGCCGTGTTGTTAGCTGTGTTGCTCTGGCAGTCTCCTCATGTATGTTGCTCTTCTTAGCATTGCTCTTAACTAACGATGTCTAACTAACAATGTCTTCCTATGCGTCCCCTAAGGTTGGGAAGATAAATAAGCTAAGTTCTCTGATCCCTAAGGTTGGGAATAGTCTGATACGAGGAGCTCTTAGCTGAGCTGATCCCTCTTAATGGTCTCGGGATTTAGTGACCTTAAGCATGAAGTTCTCCATTAAGTGATGCTTAGCTGGGTTGAATCTACCTATTTCCCTATGGAGCTCATTGCCCTATGGAGCTCGGAGAAGTAAGAGTGGACCTCTCCTCTCGCGTTGGTGAAGCATGCCCATGCGCTCCCTCTCCTTTCAGTCGAGCATATATCACACGATGGCGGCCTTTCAGTCGAGCATATATTTGTTTCACACAGCATCTCCCTTAAATAAGATAGCTTAGCTTTTTGTCTTGGCACTGGGTATCGATCTCCTTACTAACCGATTGCTTCACCTGGACGTGGAACTGCTAGCATCTATATCTATCACTTGGAAGCCATGTATTGTGTGGCACCTTGCCTGGAATCCGTGTGCTGGGCCTCCTTCTTTCCATCCTTACGCGTACTGGGCACGGACTATAGCTTCCTGCACGGACTAGGGGTTCTTGCTGCACCTACCTTTTAGCTCAACTTACAACTGGCACTGGCAAAGACTTCTGGCATCAATTATGACTCCTGGCTATCAGCAACGATCTTCTGTCTGACAATGACCGGCTATGTGGGCAATGTCGGGTGGTTATGATTGGCAATATTACCTACTATCGGCAAGGACCTTCATGCAATGACACCTGGCAATCCTCTCCTTTTAGTCGAGCCACTAAACGTACCTAGGTAAATGTTCTAAAAGGTATGTTTCATTAAGAAGAAAATCCATTTCATTGCTTCTCCCAGCCCTTGGTTCTTCCTCTCCCAGCAAGGAGAAAGGCGCTGAACCTGAGTCAATAAAGAAAGAATTCCGTTCACCCTGCCCTGCTCCGTATTGTACCGTCCCCGTGTTGGGTGGATGTGCTCCGTATGGCGACAACTCGACTCTATCATTTGGTGGGTCGACGAATGATTGTGATGTTGCACGGAGTATGGTGTAATGGTGGACTTCCTTCTCCTCTCGGCCAGCGGTGATGCGGGCCTTTTTCTCCTCTGCTTTATGTTGCATGGGGTCTCTCTTGCATATGATAGGGCACTTGGCTAAATCGATATCACGTATGTGAACAACTTGTCTTAATCCCTTCTGGTGTTCGCATGGTAACTCCCGTAGTGCCACTCACTGCACGAAGCCGTTCACCCGCTGCACATAGAAGCCATTCATAGATCTCATTATATATGTCATTATGCATTTCTTCCCCTCACCCTCACCCTCACCCTACCGGGCCTTTGGTCGAGACGGGCTTAACGCCCTCCTAGTTTAGAGGTTTGAGCTGGCGGATGTTTGGAATATTGAGCAACGCCCCCACCCAATAAGTCAATTGAAATGCATAATGACATATATAAAGAATGACCAGCAGCACGATCTCCAAAGAGTTTGAGGGGAAGAGAAAGTAAGACCTAGCATGAGCCATGATCATTTGGCCCCGGTCATTAGTATCCGAGCCTCTTGAGATGCATCGATGTTATATTATTGCTTAACTAAACGATCAAATTGGTTACTAAGCTTGGTTATATGATACTCGCATATCTACGCCCGGAGGGAATCATACGAGGTTACGAGTGTGAGGTTTCACTTGTTCATGTTGCGGGTAGGGCGTATATTTAGTGTGGATTCGAAGGTGGCAGGGATGGCATTCTTTCCTCCCATCCGATTGTGGTGGGGTTCTTAAGCTGTTGGATCTAGCACAGGTCCAACTACGACTGGATAAACTGGGTAAGCTGAATCTGTAACTCGATCTGCTGGATGATCTGCTACTCGATGCCGCTAGTAACACTGGTTAGAGTGCACGGGAATTCAATGGTGTTATTTGGAAGTTCGTGAGCGTTTCTTCATTTCTCCCATCAATCTTTGTTCATCAACCGTATCTTTGCCCCACTCACTTTGATGAGATGCAAAAGGGGGAGATTCGGGTGATGAAACAGTCATTTCAGCGGCCTAAGGGATGAACCTACGGGACACCTACGGGGGAACGGGGGAAACGAAGACGTCGGGATCGAATTGATCGAACGAATAATGCATCGTATAATAATGGCAAGTGCGTATTTCCCGTATGAATCGAGACTTAATTGAGTTAGGTTCTTAGATCACTACGGGGCACCCCATACCAGGTGCGTGTTTCCCGTATGAATCAGCACCCCATATGAGATTCAGTCCCCAGCAATAACATAGTGGCAGTGAGCTACTTTGTGTAGCGTGTGCTTCGACCATCTATGCAGCACAAACAAAATGCGATGGGCGCATCCTATATATAGCAATATCACACTTCTCTCTTGGATCAACAACTTGAAATCACACGTTTTTACCCTATCTATATAGCAGTTGCCCTAGAGCAGGAGAGCCAGATTATTGAGATGACGACCTTCGTGATCGAGCTTCAGATCCAGACCTCCGTGAGCGAGATCCATCCATATCCATATCATAGTATCATAGAGAGATATCCATATATAGTTCTCAAGATGCTGACCTTCGTGGTGAGCTAGATCCAGATTCTCTCTTTCGTGGTCGTGATTCAAAGTCTGGTGCTCGTCGTGGTAGAGATCCAGTGCCAAGGTAAAAGCCAGTTGAAGCACGTGGTTTAACCTCTTTATCCAGCACCAGCAACAGTAGATCCTCCAGTAGCAACAGATCGAGACCTAGAAGCAAAGGTGCCTGTAGCATCTCTTCGCATGGTTCCTTATCCTTCCTCTCGGCCAGCGGTGTTATCCTTCTTCCTTATCACTTCCTTCTCTCGGGTCTGTGTTGAAGGTGACTCGGTTAGGTATCGTGGGGGTCTTCTTCTCTCGGCACCGACCTTCTTGCTATGACCGGCTGACTATGACCGACCACTGGCTCTCTCTCGGCTGAGCTTCAGGCACTAATCTTAAGGCAATGACTAGCGGCTATCAGCAAGGACCCCCCCCTCTGGAAGGACCAGCTGTCGATGATTGACTATCGGCTGCCCTTATGGCACTGACCGGCGGCTATCGATGATCTCCCGACAATGACTGTTTCCCGCCCAGTCGAGTAACCAAGCTGAGAAGTCCAACCGATCAGCCCAACCGTGCAGTCCAGCCCGAATACATTCCCAAGGTTCTGTAGTGGAAAGTGAGGAACTTTAGTTGCTCGACCCCCGGGAGAGGTTGAGGTCGAGTTTGAGGAAGTAAGAGGTTCTAGGTCTAGGTCGAGTAAGAGGGCTATGGGTTCTGTCGAGGTCAAGGGTCGAGGTTGCTGCAAAGAGATCTAGGTCGATGTATAGGGTGGAGGGTCGAGGGCCTAGGTTGTATGTTCTAGTGGGAGTTGTAGGGTCGAGGGTGGAGATATACCGAGTAGGGTGTAGGGTATAGACCATGGCCTAACCCACCAGTGGTTCTATGGCTGGCCCATAGGTTGGGTAGGAGCAATGCTCATTCAGCTATGTCGGGTGTCTCTGACAGACTATGTGGGGAGTGCCGTCCCGTCCCGTCCCGGTGGGACCGCCTCACTTGTCATACTGCTTCCGTCCCGGTGGGACCGCCCCACCTCAAACTATGTTATCAATCGATGAATCAAATCCTTCTCTGTCGTCCGTTGGACCGCCTCACCCCCAATATGTGGGCTTTCATCCGTCCGTTGGACCGCCTCACCTCAAACTATG
>Ga0115851_100015_pt1 | contig 38924 bp, 16 predicted proteins | sample InSIn2gowninarea_FD_83865 | JGI IMG/M metagenome (GOLD analysis project Ga0115851, IMG submission 83865)
AACACAGAACCACATCCCAGAGAGTCGAGTCTTATTCCTTCTTACATGATGTGCTCCAATCTTTAGGGACCATCACGATCAATCATGTCTCCTTCCTTTCCCCATTAAATAGTTCCAATTATATATTTTCCTAACTTTTTTAAATCCCCGAGACCGTTCTCTTCCATTGTAACAACCATTATCAACCTCAGTATGTCTCTTTTTGTACGTCATCCTTCTTATCCCATTCTACTTGTAATTTTGCATGAGAACTATTGTTTTGGGCTATTTTTCTCGTAAAAATGACAATTGTGTTGTTGCAGGTTTTGTGGTATGTTGAGATGTTGTTGGAGGACTGCACCTTCCAGATTTTCCTTGCCAAGGATAGGACAAGGACTCGTTGAGAATTGTCGTTACGCATGAAGACCTATTTTGGACGCGTTGAACTCCTTCAATTAGTTATGAACAACAGTTTGGAAAGCATCCAGTCAAAATATAGTTCGACTGTTAAAGGAGATGTTTTTGGACAACGCAACTAAAACAATTAGACGATTTTATATTGTTACTATTGTAATTTGGAAAAGATGTTACAACTTTTTCCTAACCTTGGAAATTTTTATCAAATTGTTAATGTGTATTCTCAAATTAGATCACATGAGAATTGAGGGATTATCCTGATGTTATCATTGCAATGTGAAATTATAAAGAGGTGTACTCTCTGCTCGCAAGAGATAGACATATAGAAACAGATAAACTGTGATAGAGCGGGAGAGCACCAACATTGTAATTCTGTATTTTTCATTAATGAAATCTCAATTATTGGTGTCGCCATACCTTTCTGCTGACTAGCTTGTGTGTTGTGTAGTGTTACTGTTATTATTAGCCTTGTTCATGCTTTAATGATTGCATAATTTTAACCAATATATTTTGTAATAACATAGGTCCTGAACCGGTGCGTTTGTTAGTGTGAAAGTTATTTAATTCCCATCACAGTTTGATTGTGTGTTCATTTAATTTGAATGTGTGTTTCAACATTTGCTAAGAGGACGGTTTCTAAGAGAGCTCTTCTTTTCTGTATAAGAGCGACAGTCTGACAAAGTGGTATTATTCCACATTGTGTGTTTACTTGTTGACAGTGTGAATAAGGTTTGAGAGTGTAAGAGCCAGAGTGTTGAGTTGCTGAGAGTGTGATTACAAAGATTGAGTTTGAAATTCATTAGCACTAGCCATCATTTTCCCTTGCATATATTTTGTGTAAAAGCCTTGCAATAACAAAACCTGCTCGGATTGACAATTAATTTGAAGAGTTGGAACTCTTACTCCGAATTAAAAGGACAATTGTCCGCCCAAGAGCGAGTTGAAGAAAAACCTATACACAACTTTCACACAATGCAAGTTGAAGCAAAACATGGAATGTTGTATGAGATCTAAAGCAAAATTATTCAAGGGTCAGCATAAACATATAACACTTCAAAGGTGTGTAAACTAATTAAATAAACAATATACAATTTGAATAAATCATAATGACCAATAAATTTAGTATGGGCGTGCATTTTAGTGAAGGAGCGCAATTTTTCCATGTTCCATAAAAATGCACATCCAACCTTCATTTCAAGGCCAAATTGAATGGTCCAACTTTGAGAGTACTCGTTTACCCAAAATTAACATGAATTTATCACATAGAAATTTTTGTTGTGCAAGAATATGTCAAATTGGATCGATTTCGTAGGGTTAAAGTCAAGATTTGCGTGCCTCAAATAGATGCACACAAGGACATGTAATCAATTGATTGTGAGATAACGAACATTCCAACCTAAATATAAAACCATTTTATGCAACATAGCATAGTCATTCTCATAAAGGAAATGTTATACATTGAAACCCAAGTTTGTCGAAATAGCAATTGATCATATATGTCGATGATTACAATCGAAACAAATATGCACTCCCATCTTAAACCAATTACACTCTTGATAACGAAATTTGAAATGGGTCATAAATGGACAATTCCTAAACAAACTTAGGATATAACCTTGCGTCATGTGTGACAAATATCCTACATAACTATGTTCCCACTTATACACAACTTTCACATTAGGCAAGTCGAAGCAAAACCTAGAATGTTGTAACAATTAAAAAGTGCTTAAAATAATTAAATAAATAATATACAATTTGAATAAATGAAGCATGGACATGCAATTTAGTGGGGCAAGACAATTTTGGCACGCTCCATAAAATTGCATGCCCAACCTTCATTTCAAGGCCAAATTGCATTATTCAACTTGGAGAGTATTTGTTTACTCATAGCTAACATTAAATACAATAAATTATTTTTTTTATTTTTCAAATATATATTTATATTGTTCAAGAATACTCCAAATGGAATGCATTTCAAAGGGTAAAAGTCAGGGCTTCTATGCCTCAAATAAATGCACACAAAGAATGTTTGGGAACAAGGTGATGGACTAAGAAAAATCGGCCTTGTATTTTAGTAGTTCAAACTTGTAGTTTCTTGGTTGAAATGCTATAAGTAAGGTTGTGTGATCTTATTTTAGGAGTGATTGGGTTTTAATGTTGCCAAGGGATAGATAAAGAGATAGAACTTATGGTTTGTAGGGTCTATTTTAGGGGTTTTCTATATTTTACATATTTTTTAGGTTTTTAAGTTTAAGGTTAGGTCAAGTGGCCTAGTTAGGGTCTGAAGATAAATAGTTAAGGAGAATGGATACAAATAGTACTAGTTCTTATTTCTTGTTTGGTAATGAAGTCTAAGTAAAGATATAACAATGCAAAAGTGTGTAAAATCATTAAATAAATAATCTGCAATTTGAATCAATTAGATTGGCCAATAAATGAAGAATGGGCATGCATTTTAGACGTGAGGCAAGGCAACGTTTGCTTGTTTCACAAAAATGCATGCCCAACCTTCATTTCAAGGCCAAATTGAATGAGTATTTTTTCCCTCATACGTAGCATTAATACAATAAAACATTTTTATTTTTTCATATATATGTGTGTGTTGTTCAAAAATACTCCAAATTGCATGGATTTCAGAGGGTGAAAGGCAAGGTTTTTGTGCCTCAAATAAATGCACACCAAGAATGTTTGGGAACAAGGTGATGGACTAAGAAAAATCAAACCTGAATTTTAGTAGTTGAAACTTGCATTTTTTTGGTTAAAACCCTATAAGGTTGGATGACCTTATCATTTAAGTAGTAATTAGGTTTAAATGTTGCCAATGGATAGGTAAAGAGACAGCACCTAGGGTTTGTAGGGTCTATTTTAAGGTTTTTCAATATTATACATATTTTTCAGGGGTTGAAATTTAAGATTAGGTCAAGTGGCCTAGTTAGGATTTGAAGATAGCTAGTAACGAGAATGGAGACAAGTGGGACTAGTTCCTATTTCTTGTTTGGAAAGGAAGTCTAAGAAAAGACATAACAATGCAAAAGTGTGTAGTGTCATTAAATAAAAAATCTACAATTCGAATCAATCAGATTAGCCAAGAAACGAAGCCTGAATGTGCATTTTAGTGAGGCAAGGAAATTTTGGCATGTTTCACAAAAATGCACGCCCAGCCTTCATTTCAAGGCCAAATTGAATGATTAAGATTGGAGAGTTTTTTTTTTTTTACTCATAGGTAAAATTAATAGAATTAAATATTTTTAACTTTTCACATATATTTTTGTGTTGTTTAAAAAAATACTCCAAATCGCAAGGATTTCAAAGGGTAAAACGAAAGGTTTTTGTTCCTCAAGTAAATGCACGCCATGAATGTTTGGGAACAAGGTAATGGGCTAAGAAAAATCAAACTTCAATTTTAATAGTTGAAACTTTGGTTAAAACCCTATAAGTAAGTTTGGATGACCTTATAATTTAAGTATTAATTACGTTTAAATGTGTCCAAGGGATAGATAAAATGATAACACCTAGGGTTTGCAGGGTCTATTTTAGGGTTTTGCTATATTGTACATATTTTTTAAGGTTTTAATATTAGGTCAAGTGACCTAGTTAGGACATTCACCATAAAAAGGTTTGGGTGCCATTTCAATGCAAAAAATACATTTACTATCATTTATGAATAATCGGTTGCATGATGGAAATTTGTCAGTTCTACCCATGAGAAAGAAGTTGCGACCATCTGTTGACGGCGTTGCACCCGCCAAAATTCAGGGGATCTCCTCTATATGGAGTCCCATCCGGTATGAAGACCCGATTCCCAAATACTTACAGATCTTCCTCGGCTCTACCTGTCAGCACGAGAGAGTGATGCAATGGTATCTTACAAAAGTAAGGTGAGTGTTCATGGTGAGTGTGCAAAGCAACTTTGTCTAGGTTCTCTTACTGCAAAAAGCGGGGATAAAACTGAGCCTCTAAGTGAGAGGTAATAGTACCACCCAAGAAGAGACACACATGAACTGAAAATTCCTATCCAGCATCCAGTGGAATAGTCCACGGCAAACGCGATAGTCGTTAAAACCAATGAACAAGAGAAGATCCATCTATCATCCAGCGGAATAGTCCACAACGAATGTGATGGTCGTTATAACCGATAAGAAAGGAAATGTTTGTTTAATATCCCGTCGGAATAGTCCACAAGGATGAGACAGCAGCGACAGCCATTATAGCGCATTCCCAACAAGATAAGCACCAAAATAACCAAAATAGTTCAACTATGTTAGTACATGTGAAAGAAAACATGAAATACAAACGTTCACAGAATAGTCTTACAAACATCCATAAGTCATCCACGAAAACGTGTTGGCCTGAAAAGGCTTCTATAATTAAGCAAAAGTTCCAAGACACATATTTACATTACACATCACTAGCCGTAGTAATGGGACATTGGAGCCACTCCTTTCTCCTCACATAACTAACTCATCTCTCTAACGCTTTGCGGGAGGAGCCAAGATGAAAATTATTTTTCTCATACAATGAGGGGGTATATATAACCAAGGGGTGATGCTTACCCCTTGTGACTCTTTGACTACTCTCATGGTTATTCAACTTCTTTTGACTTTTTAACTTACATGACTCTTCATAGTCATGTGTGTCCATTGGACTTCCACTTTACAATACATTTGATTTACAATAAACATCGCCAACAATGGTGATGTGGCATATGACAACTCATGGCACAGCTGATATGGACTGGCTTAATGATGTGATAATGTCATGTCGTTATTGTTGCTCAGCGATAGATGTGTTCTTGGACGTGCATTCTATTTTCCTCCGCATAGCTTAATGATGTGGGGTCTTCAATGATCTTCGGTCTTGGAAGATGGTTGCAAACTTATGCTCCTTTTGCTTGCCCCTGCTAGTTTCATTCGTCCATTCGGCTACAAGTGAGTCTTTGAGCATGCTTCTTATTTCTTTTCCTTATTCATCGTCTCGCCATGTTTGGACAGTGTACCTGTTCTTGTGATTCACTCATGACGGGACGACATCAATCTGAAAACTCCCTAATATTAGATGATGCATTGTTATCCATGAACTGGGCCCGAGATTGATGACAGGATGAGAGAGAAGGCCCACTAACTGCACATTACGCAGTTCTAGGTGACAGGGAGCGGGGTTGATCACTGAGATTGCGCAGAGCGTAGCTCGGGCTTGGCTGAGGAACTTCTGAGCACAGTCCTTACTGGGGAGAAAATTTGGGTAGTAGCCACTAGGAGTCAGGATTGCGCAGTTAAGGGAGATAGTGGCTGATGCGGGATGGGACCCTGGGAGGTGGATATGCGCGGTTTTTTGAGGCAAGGAGTATTGAGTAGAAGAGAGCCCTAGAGGACAAATTTGCGCAGTTCTCAAGGTCAGTGAGCTTCGGCTGAGGGAGGACACTAGGGGACACCTCTCTGCAGTTCTGGAGGCCAAGGGAGGTTGGGGTATCTACGCATTATGGGGCTCCAACAAAAAAGGATAAGATCTATAGGACTGGAAGTGCGAAGTGCACAGTTCAAGTCAGACTGGGAGGAACTGTTGCGCAATTTTGGGGGGTCAAGGGAGGTTGCTGGGCCCTGGAATTGCGTAGTGCAACTACCCGGAAGGACAGTGACTGCACACTTCACAGTTCGAGGTAGCAAGGTCGCAAAATTAAGGGTTGAGATTGCGCAGTGCGCAGTTTAGTCAGGTTCTGGTGCAGGTGGGTTGCCCAGTCGAGAAGATTTTTGGAAAAGTGGTTAAGTGCGAGTGGAAGATAGATTTGTGATTAAATTGAACTTGAGAGAACACACTTAGCATACTTCGACAATGTGACAACATATATGACAGGAGCAACAAGAAATAAATTCCCTCTCTGTGACTGTCTCACAACAAGAAGTGACAACTGCGACACTTTAGATAGACTTTAGGATGACCGTGACGACACTTGTGCGACAGTGCTCAAGACTTCGTGTATGAGTGGGATGGGTGTTTACATAGCTAGGAAAAATTGTATACAAAAAGACCAACCTTCGAAACCACCAGAAATTGTTCGCAAACATGACATATCGGTCACACATGCCAAAAGATGGCAGTTGATCCAACAAGCAAAAGGGGGTCAGAGGACTTTAGGAAAGCTCATGAAATGAGCTAATGAGCTTAAGTGTTTGTAACAATCAAGGGGAAGACCAAGGAAGGCTCTGAAATTGGAGTGCAAGCCAAAATTTTGGAGGGTGTTGCAGACGCTACAAGTGTGAGAAATTCGAGGAACCAATTCCTTGTCTTTTTCTTTCTTTTCTATACATAATGGAGGTGTTGGACACTTCCCTTAGTCCTCTTTCCCTAGAACTCAGTGGCCTCCAAATATCCAAAAAAAAAAAAAAAAATCTCATTATGGCATAAATCCTTTATGGGATCCCTTCAAACCAAATCCTCCCTCGAAGTTATATGGAATGCTCTCCCTAAATATCTTTGTTAGAGAGTCTATCTTTTTAGAAATAGTTCTATCTGCAAAAACATATTTATCTCTGCCAGAGCATTGATGCTAAAATCTCTCTCCTTTTATCTTGAATATAATCCTCCTACCATAGATTTTGCGACCTAGCTACTTTTCCTTGTATAATATCTGTTTTAATATGATGTTTATGGTGATGGTCTTGTCACTTTTGTTAAGCAATTGTTCATCTAGTCATCCCAATAGGTGGGTCTATTTTGGAATGAGTCTTTTATAATTTTAGTTTAATCCCCAATAATTAATAGGCTAATAGTAGGGATTTAAACTTAGTGGTATTCAAGGAATATTTTTAGCACTAGACATAGAGAGAGGCTTGAGATTTATTTCAAAAGTAGTAATGTTCTTTGTACTTGTATTTATATATATATATATATATATGAATGATTTAGAGTGTGAAATGAATTATGATGCCCTGGGCATATGGTATTGAAAAGACATGATTTTGGCCAATGGTATTGTAGCAATGCTTATTTATAGGTTAAAAATATCCATGATAAATTTGGGGTGAATCTCCATGATTAAGAATCTCGTTGCATGTTTTTCTATAAATCTACTCACATATTAATTCCTTCATAATTAATAATAATAATTTAAAATAAGGTTGTAATTTAGTTGATTTTTATTATGTTCTTAATCATTGGAAATATGATATAGTTATGAGGTAAGTGTCTTGATGCATATCATAAATTGATGGCCATAGACTTTTATAGCTACTTAATTTATATTGTTGGGGTAGTAAATGGGGTGAATGATATTTCTAATTTAACTTGAAAACTTGACTTTGTAAGTTACTATTTATAATGATTATGATATAAATGTTAAGATTTAGCGAATTTGTAATTTACTATTTATAATGATTATAATACAAATGTTAAGATTTAGCGATAATCATTTATAGTAATGCCTTTATTTATCAATGATTATAAGTTATTCTTCACCTACACAATAGCACGTCATAGATAGCCATTTTTAACATTCATACTTGTTATTAGGAATTTGTTTTTGTAATTTGACATAAACTATGGTTTAAAAAGTGTCTAAATATGTTTTCTAACTTATTTTGAATGATTAAATTATAATTTTTTAAATAATAAAATTGTAATAACATTTTTTAAAATTTATCATTTAAATACAATAAAAATTAAAAAACCATATAACAAAAATGTAAGAATAGATAATAAAAATATTGCCATCTCAATCACTTTTCAATAACCATATTACATAGAGAAGTGAGATTGTTTAGAATTCCAAACATAATAAAAATATTACCATCTCAATCACTTTTCAATAACCATATTACATAGAAAAGTGAGATTGTTTAGAATTCCAAACTTCCGTTTTTTTCTAAAACTATTCCAAGTTTTACAAGTCTCCATGTTCACATTCCAATTTCAGCTATTTTCAAGTAACCACATTAAATTGAGAAAAAAAAAAAATGCCAATTCTTAATGTACTTACATGATGTTGTGTTTGGGAAAATATTGACGAATATTAAGCACTTTGGAGGAAGCTAATCGTTGGCTTAATGATTTTATGATTTTCCATTCTTGCACGGAGCTTTGCACATCCCCAGAAATATTTCACTGTGGTTTATAGATGTGCCAAGTTGTTCATCTTGTTGTTTGATTATTCATTTTCCGATCATTTACATGAATAACAAACTAATAAAAAATAGAGTAAAAATTGAAACTTCACATGTATAGCCTTATGATTTGAATGTATTTGCATGATCTTCACATCAAATAAATATTAATATTAAGCTAAATAAATTGCTATATAAATATTAATATATGGCTGTGAGAAATTCTTTTGAAAACCATTCAAACGACTAAAAAGAATATAGCATCATGCCCCTCGGTCATTATTGTAATATGCAATGTAATTTAGTAGTATGCTTCAACAACCAAAAATAAAAATAAAGTTGACAAAAAATGTTGTATGCTTCAAATAAAACCAACTAGAAAAAATATGTTGTATGCTTCAACTAAAACTAAAAATCAAAATCAAAAGAAGGTTATAATTTAGTTAATCTTTATGAAGTGTGACATATATTATGAGGTAAGGGTCTTGGTGCCTACCATTAATTGACGCTTATATACTTTTATGAACCATTTAATTTATGTTGTTGGGGAAGTAAATTGGATGAATGATATTTCTAATTTTAACTTGAAAACTTGAATTTGTAACCTACCATTTATAATAATTATAATGTAAATATTAAAATTTAGTTATAATCATTTGTGGCAACAGCTATATTTTGTAAAGACTATAAGTTATTCTTGACCTACACACAGTAACACACCATCATAGTCATTTTTAACATTTACTCTTATTATTAGGAATTTAATTTTGCAATTTGACATAAGCTATAGTTTACACGTGATTTGATTTGTTTTTGGATTTATTTTAAATACTTTTGACTAAGATTAAATTATATATATTTTTAAAATGATAAAATTCTAACATTATATTTTGAAATTTATAACTTAAATATCATAGGGAAAAAAAATTGTAAACATCCATAATATATATTACAATTTCAATTATTTTTTAATAACTATATTATATAGAAAATTAAAATTGTATAGAATTCCAAAGTTGCAAAAGATTTTAAAACTATTCCAACTTTAACAAGTTTTCACATTAGCATTCCATTAAAATGATTCTAATTTTAGCAATTTTCACATAGCCACATGAAAATGAGAAATACGTACATGATGTTGTATTTGGAAAAGTGTTGGCAAATATTAAAGAGCCAATCATTGACTTCATGATCTTCCATCCTTTTAACAGAGCTTTCCAGGTTCCTAGAAAGATTGATGCCAGGCTATTCCATCTGGCTGTTAGTTAATTTATTTTCCTATCATAATAATAATAAATAAACTAATAAAAAGTAGGCAATCAATCAACCACTCAAAATATGTTGTATGCTTAAACAAAATTTGTAACCTACCAAAAGATTTTAAAACTATTCCAACTTTAACAAGTTTCCATATTAGCATTCCACTAAAACCATCCCAATTTTAGCAATTTTGACATAACTACATTAAAATAAGAAAATCAAAATATGTTGTAAGCTTAAACGAAATTTGTAACCTGCCAAAAGGATTTTAAAACTATTCGAACTTTAACAAGTTTTCATATTAGCATTCCATTAAAACCATTCCAATTTTAACAATTTTCGCATAACCACATTAAAATGAGAAAATCAAAATGTCATTTATTAATGTACGTACATGATGCCGTATTTGGAAAAATATTGGCACAGCAAAAACTTGACTTCATGATCTTCCGTCCTTGTACGGTGCTTTCCAGGTTCCAAGAAAGATTGATGCCACGCTGTTCCATCTGGGTGTTTGTTAATTCATTTTCCCACCACAATAATAAAAATTAAAACTAATAAAAGGTAGGCAATAAAAAATTGAAAGTCTCCTTGTACAGCGTTATAATTTAAATGTGGTTGCTTGAACGCAACGTCAAAGAGGTTAAGTAAAGTATCACACTCCAATGTTAAATAAGTATAAGTATTAATATTGTGACTGCGATTTTTTTTTGAAAAGCACCCTAGTCAAGAATGTGATGTACAATGTTGTATACATGAATAACCAAAAATAAAAAATGAGTCTGCACAAAATATGTTGTTAAATAAATAACAAAAGTATGTTGTTAAATAAATAACAAAAGTTAAAAAATCAGCCGCACAAAATATGTTGTTAAATAAATTAAAAAAATCAAGCACACAAAATATGTTGTTAAAGCAACCAGATGTAATTTAATTGTACACTTCAATAACCAAAAATAAAAATCAATCCACAACATATTTCACTGTATGAATAAAATTAAAATCTAATAAAAGTAATGCCACAAGAATGCTCACATCCATACACTGAAGCTTAATGTTATACATACAGATCAAACTGATTCAAAGCGTTTGCATTTTCCATGGTTTTAAAAAGCGTTCTACATACTGATCAAACTGATTCAAAGTCTTTGCATTTTCCATGGTTTTAAAAAGCATAAATTTTCATTGAAACGGGGTAGCTGCAATTTTAACTTTAACTAATATTTGTAAATTGCAATGTGGATAGCTTAAAAAGAAAAATGGGTGCGCATTGTTCGGACAGATCGAGGTTGCCTCCGACCGAGCTCTTAAGTGGCTTATCGCCGTACGAAATGTTGAGCAGAGATTTCTGAACGTGCAGGTACATAAAGAAATAAAAGAACAAAGATCTTCGTTGGTGGAAGTAACTTTCTAATTCAAATGATGAGGTCAAATATCAAACTTGAACTGCTGGCAAGTCTCACCTAATTAATTGTGTAGAAATCGTTTTCAAAACCACTGACAATGGTGTGAGGACATCTGCCGCTGCTGATACAGCAATACGCCTTGTAATTTACGTGATATATATATATATATATGTATATGGTTTAACAAATAAAATTGCACCATGTAATGTGATTTATGCACGACATCTGCCTCACCGTGTAATTTACGTGATATATATATATATGGTTTAACAAATAAAATTGCACCATGTAATGTAATTCATGCTTTAACAAATAAAATTGTTGACTGACTGTTTAAAAGAAAGAAAGAGTTCAAAAAATCCATCCATTAGAAACAAATAATGCAAACATATCCGTGGCCACTCATCTTTATGGTCAAAAACTTAATGTTCAGCGCACCATTATTCAAACTCAAAACGACCATCCATCGTTCGTTCTATCGATCACAATAACCAAACAGAGACACAGAGTCTCATGTGACGACGATGGGTCAGAAAACGTACCACTTATAATCGAAATACATATAAGCGGAGAGCTAAAGATTGAACGGCATTGCATGATAGCGCCTGCTCATGCAATCGAAATACATAATGGGAGACGGCATGGACGCATATATGGTGCCTAGTAATACTGCCCTGCTGCAATCGAAATACATAATGGGAGACGGCATCGAGGCATATATAGTGCCTAGTAATAGTGACAAACAGAAACAGAACAGGAGGTACTGCAATTAGCAGGTAGGCAGGGGGGAGGATTTAATTAGCTAGTGAAAGCTGGCACCCGTATGATGGGAACAGAACGAAGAGGATGAGCCATTTCGCAGGACAGCTTGAGAACCTCGGACAAATCAACTGGATGTTCAGCATGAGGTAGCCATTGAAAATGATGGAGCAGCTTAGCCACCCAGAGGTTAACAGTGGCAAGGCCCAGAGCCTTCCCCGGGCACACACGACGGCCAGCACCAAAAGGCGCAAGCCTCAGATCATTACCCCTTACATCCACATCTTCCCCGCCTTCCGACACCACAAACCTCTCTGGACGGAACTCATGAGGTGATTCCCAAATGCTGGGGTCGTGAGTAATCGACCACATATTCACCATGGCAGTCGTGCCCGCCGGAACACACATTCCATCGCCCATGTTCACATCTTCAGTGGAGAGACGTGCCCATGATAGGAGCGGTCCAGGCGGATGCATTCGCAGCGCCTCCTTTACCACGGCCTGGACGTAGGGCAGGTTAGGGATATCTGAATCCTTCACGCTGCGCTCTCGCCCCACTACTGCGTCCAACTCTGCCTGAGCTTTCTTCTGGGCATCCGGATTCAGCACCAGTTCTGCCATGGTCCACTCTGTCAGCAGAGCGGTCGTGTCTGTGCCGCGAAAAATCATCTCCTGCATGCATACATAAAGAAATTAGAAGCAAACTTAGTTAATGTCCCTCCCCAAAGGCAAGCAGACTCACCTCATCCATAAATTCCTTCCGGGGTGAAAAAACTAAACTAAAATACAGAGATAGATCAGATCAGATCAGAGTGTGAAAAAACTAAAATACAGCGATAGATCAGATCAGATCAGATCAGAGTGTGAAAAAACTAAAGTAAAATACAGAGATACATGGATGAGAGTGTGAAAATACGGATAGTACGGACCCAGAGAACAGCGATCATATCCTCCTCATCCAGCTTATCTTCTCCATGCAACGACAGCAGAACGTCAACAAAATCGGATTGATCACCCGTTTCGCTATTCCGCTCTGCACGTCGGTGCTCTTCGATGATATTTCTAACGAAAGCTCTCACACGCGGCACCAGGCGGGCGCAACGAGCATGGATCCGAAGAGGGTCCAACGGTCGCAGCCATGGTAGATGATCCGCCCAGTTGAACGCTCCCAACAGCTGGAAACCCTCGTCCACCATCTCCCGCAGCTCCTTCACTTCTTCACAAGTGGAAGTACATGACATATCGAACCTCCTTCCAAAGACGCTGCCCATGATATTGTTCAGCGCAGCCCTTTGCAAGTGTGCTCGAACCCTTACAACACCGTTACACTCACATTCCTTTTGGATATCGACAAGCATTCTCAGAGCATCAGCCTGGCGACCAGGCTCGTGGGCAGCGATTCTGCGCGGAGAAAAGAGATGCGTAGAAGAAATTCTCCTCAGCAGCCTCCAGTAATCCCCATTGGGTGCGAAGCCAATGGCCCGCCCGAACAATAACTGCTGCGCAGATTGCTTGAGGGGTCTGTTGGCGAAATGAGGGGAGTTGAGCAGCTCTCGGGCCACTTCAGGATCCGATGTAATAACAGCGGGCGTGGAGCCTAAGCTAAAGGCCATAAGTTTCGTGGCACCATGAAGACGAGCCAGATATTCGAGCTTGCGGTGAGCGAGACCGATGCTCATGTCCATTAGACTTCCGATAATGGGCCATCCTTTGGGACCGGGAATGGGAACGTGGCCAGACCTCCTGTGTCTTCCCGCCCACGCACAGCCTCCCGGCATCAACCACGACGCCAAAACAGCAGTGACAGCAGCGATGAGCAGTGCAACATACAGAGGCCACTGACCCAACGCAGCAAAAATACCCTGAGAGTCCAACAAACCACTATTTCTAAAGAGGAGGACATAGAGCCACCATTCGGCACCTTCAGAACTCCCCCCATTTTCCATCTCAAAGTGGATGGCAAATTAAAAAAAACGAAAGTTGCAAACAAAATGGATGGCAAATAGAGAAACCAAAGAGGCAGCAAGAAAACAAAGCAAAGAGATACACATGAAAATGCCAAGGGCTTGATGTGGATTTATAGTTGGAAAGATTCCATTCTATGGAAATAGCGGGAATACTCCCACCGGATGCACATGCATTTCTGTCTTGATAGTTGTGTATGGAGTTTCCAGAATTCTAATTTAATTATGAAGTTCTATTACGTGGATGGTGGAGATTTAATAGAGAGTTATGCGCCGCTTCTTTTCTGTTAATTAATAAATTTAATAAAAACAATTTTATTATCTGCTCGTTTTTTCCCATAAATTGCCTATTTCTTTACCACTTTTCTCGCTCTTTATTTTGATTTTGCTGCATCAAGAACTTAGTTGGTCTAACGGCTCCACCTTCTGTTGCATCGAAAAAAAGAAAGTCAATTCAAATTTGTCCCTTTGAAATTGAAGTCAAATTTGTTACGTCTAAATTCAATTCGAATTGGCTGCACCAAATACTTCGTACTTTGTATACATTGAATTCAAACATCTTATGTTGCCACACTAAATGCCCCCATATCAAAGCTAAGATTCTAGTATCAATTTGGTCTCATATTTGAAATTTTTGTGTACTTTTCACATAATATTTAAATATGTTTTTTGATTACATATTTTGATATCAAATATAATTCTCTTAATAGATTATAATCCATATTTATATAAAGACAAACTAGGGTTAAACATAGCAAATGATATATCCAAAAGCCTTACCTCAAACACATAGATATAAAATTAATTATTCTAATTGTATATAATGATTAAACTCTAAATTAAAATAAAAATTATATTAATATACTTTTATACTCATATAATCCCACTTTTTAATATGGTTTTAAAATTAAAAAACAAACATATATATATCACTGTATTACTCATATTTAAATATAAAATAAAGTAGGTCAGGAAACAAGAAGGGGGCTAGATGTTGTATGGCTCCTAATAAGTTAAAGTTACAGAGTATTCATGGAGCTTAGGATGCACGACAAACAACCAGAATGAAGTCTATGCCCTCGCCTAGGGGATTCAGATAGCCAAAGAAAATTAGGTAGCTTCTCCCTCTCCTTATTTAGCATATGTTGAAGGGCTCATATCCGAGGGAGAAAACATTATAAACTATTGTGAAAAGAATTAGGAAAGCAGTGAAAGGGTTCTCTTCAATAGAATATTTTCATGTTCTCTGTGATCTCATTAAAAATGCGGGGTTATGTGCTAATGAAGAGTGTAAATTAAGATTAGGAGATTTAAAAATCAATGGCCTAATGAGGCCCTCTCCTATTCCTTAAAGCTAAATGGATTGACATTGAACAATTATGAAGGATTACATTGTCAATTAGTTATAGTAGGACATGTAAATTATCTCTTTTGGTTTTTTGATTGGTCACATTTGTAAGTGATATACCTACAAAACCTCATTTTTGTTACCCAGTTTGGAGTCCCTCTGGAAAAATTTGTAGTTTTGTTGAATAAGAGAGCTCACAATTTTTTTTTAACATGTAGTTGCATACCACCTCCGATGTATTTGGTAGGCATATTTGCATACAAATACAAAATTATCATTTCGATTTTTATATATGTGTGTCTTTGTAACCATATAATAAAAAATAAAAATAAAAAAAATTGATAATAATTTCATTTATTTTTTATATTGCTTCAAAATAATTTTATATAAAAATGATTAATATCAATCTAATTTTATATTAGAAAGAATTATATAGCTTTAATACAATTTCAAAATATATATACAACTTCAAATTCCAATATATAAATTTCTCAATTGAAATTTTAAACTACTCTTTTTAAATATAATTACAATAAAACCATAAAAAAAAATTATATTGCCAAAACTATAACTTAAGTTGTAATTTGAATATATCAATATTTTTAAATGAAAATATATTTTTTGTATAATTTAAAATTTAAAGAAAAAAATCATCTAACTGCTCTAGGTGATTCGATCTCCAGGGTGTGTATTGCCTAGGGGTTTCGGGTAGAACCCCGACCAAGTGCTTAGTGATATCGAGGGTTCGGGGAGCTCCCCGATAAAACGCTTCCGTTCGTTCTCAAGTGTCAATCAAGCCAATCAAGCAAGCTCGCAAGCCCAGCCAACTAGCCAGCAAGAGCCATTTCGCAAGTCAGCGGGAAAGTCGTAAAGCCATCAAAGCAATCCATGTCCTGCCCCACCCGGCGAGTAGTCAATAGCAAGCCAATAAAGCAATCCATCCAGCCAGCCATCCTCTACAGCCATCCCAGCCAGACCAGCCGTACCATCCCCCATCCACCCCAGCTAGTCCATCCATCCCATCCAGCCCGTACAGCCACTCCTTACAGCAAGTAAGCGATCCCATCTGACCAAGCAAGTAGTTACGGGATTCTCACTGGGACACGTCACTCGTGCTGCTATTGCGCTGGTTACCTCGTGAAACACCAGCGCGTGGAACCTTTAGCCAACCAAATAGACCAAAGCATACTCATATGGACAGTTGGTCAAGTCAAGCTAGTAATGACCTAACCCAAGCCACCTTACCTCCCTACCTGAACTGATTTCAACGAACCATACAAGCCATACATCCAAGCTAGTTAACCCCATACCCCCCTATCCATCTCACTAGACCTACTACCAATAGATATTCTCCCTACCTACCTCACCCAATCAACCAAACATACACTTAGTTACTGGTACAAGGAGAGCTATAGGTACTAGTACTGGTACAGCTATAGGTGTTACAGCCATACTCCAGCTCACTAATATACAATTTTTTTTGCTATATCCGGTCACTTGCCCACCACCCAATAAGCATCAAGGATAGTACACTCGACTGTCAAGGCCGCCATCGCCGCCATCGATTTCTCGCTCATCCATCATATGGGTGAGGGACATTGGGCTACACTTACTTATTTCTTTCCTTGGCCGGCAGGCGGCCCTCCTACGTCTCTTTATGCACTTCACTTTACTTATTTCCTTGCCCTCAGAAGCGCAAGCCCTCCGGACCTTGGCTTGGCCTGGCTAGTTACCGAAAGCATACGAGTAAGCACCCTGCTTATCAGTATCTAAGCTAGCAGTATTTAAGCCGGCATAAAAGGCATAGATGGTTTACCGAACGTGGGGGTTCTTCAATAGCCCTTGCTGAGGGGACAGGGGTTTCTTTCCCTCTCAAAGCCCGGCTTATGATCATCTTGGCTAAGTGGAAACCCACCTTTTTGCTTGTGGCATAACGCCGAGTACTAATAAACTGGGAAATTAGAACTAATAACCTAACACTGTACTTGGTCATTTCGATAGTGTGAACATGGCCATATAGTTGTGAAGACGACTTTCATAACCTAGCGTCATATTGGTAATTGATCCAGCAAGAGCCTGGCGCTGTACCTGGGAATTTTTGACCTTGGTTATCCTGGCCTAGCGCGTAGAAGATTTCACTTATAGAACCTGGCCATGAATAGACTATGTATCTTATTCTTATCCTCTTATCTCATTATTAGTCAACTACTAACAACAAGTAATCTATCCCAATGGAATCTACTTCACTAAAACTAGAACTAGCTTAGGAACTCTAACTAAACTTCTCTAACTCTAACTAAACTCTAATCTTCTAACTAAACATAGCTCTTCTAACTAGCTCATAGCTCCTAACTAAACCTACTCATTATTCTTAACTAACCCTAACACACTCATCGATTCACTAACACATTCATTGATTCACATAAACAACACATTACGCCCTAGCATCTCTAATTAGGTAGGGAACAATCCATACCCTTTCAATTTAGGGCACCAGCACTTCCTTCATTAGGTAAGGGGGCACCTCACCCTCCTTAGTCTCGCCCTACTTACTGACCTCGTCCTACTTGGGTAGGTGTTTGAAGCGTTCTCACGTTGAAGTGCTCACCGGAAGAACATGTTTCTTCGGGGCCAACCAAAAAAGACGATGAGTCCTTACACCGGAGTATGCCCTAAGGTCTTGCCTCACCTGAGTCTGCATCACCTGAGCCCACCTGATTATGCCTTACAAGAGCCTGCCCGACCTGGTCTCGCCCGGCCTAACCTCGTCCTGCTCGGCCTTCAAGCTTCCTCACGCGTTCTAACGCCTATCCTGGCTGGGTATACGCTCTTCGGTCAATAAGAAAATATGTCTGCGGTAATGGTTATCAACCTACCACAAATTACCTTACCCAAAGCTGTCTTATCACGAAGCTGTATCACGAAGCTGCCTTATCACAATCACGAACAACATATACTTGACTGATCACGAACAACTATAAATCAAACTATCAATAAGAAGATATGCGTGTGGTAACAATACTCATCTGACGATGTCTTATAATGACTGACCGATTAGCCAGCCATTGAGGATTTGTCCTGACCCTACGCTTACAAAGGAAAATACAGTTTCTCCCTTGCCCGGTGCGGACAAGCAATAAATTACCTTATCTTTCGCTTCTTACTAAAGAGAATAGGCGCTACAATGAGGATCCTTATTACCTCAAGTGAATGCAATGACGACGATGATGGATTAGAATTACTTCACAATATAGCCCTTCATAGGCGGGTCAAATTGGTCCTTACCTTAGCTTACGAAGGAGGCCTTAGCTTACGAAAGAAAGTAGGTGTGATTGTTCTCGTTACCTTACGCCTATACTTTGAAGGAAGATAGGTGCGAATGGGTTAACTGCCTATTATCCAGTTGCTATGGCTCACTGCCTATTTGCTAAGCATTCCATTTGCTTCCCTCAAGGAAAGGAACGAAAGGATTGGCCCTTGAAGCCTAGGTTCTGCCCTTCTCCATGGGTTAAGCGGAGTAGCATTCCCTCCTAAGTGGGATTAAGTGGCATTCCCTCCTAATGGGTTTCCCAAAGCGGAGTTGCTTATAACCCTTCTAATCTATCTTACTCACCCTCCTAAATGGTAAGGTAAGTCTTAGACTCCTAATAAGTAAGTCTTCCCCCCCACCCCACCGGAGATACTTGACCTGCTATTATTCATTCAAACCAATGACTCAAACTGAAACGAAATCTTGAAAGACCCAGCAGACCAATGAGCCTTACGTAACTAACATAAGCAGTTACCTATTCTAAGGTTGTACCTCAAGGCTAGTCCCACCCAAGGCTGTAGGTCTGAGGCATAGGGTCCCAAGTAAGAGAGTAAGGATGTTCCCAATGAGGTATGAGTAAGGATAGGTCAGAAGGCAAGGTTCGTTCAGAGGTTAAGGAAGGAGAGTTTATGGATGAGTCTGAGAATGTCTAGGTGAAGCTGTTCCCGGTAATCAGTGGTACCGTGATCCGTTCATGGGTAACACGTCATGCCAGGTAGTATCAGTGGTTCGTTGAATCGGTGACCTAAGACGACTTCACTTCCGTCCCCTTTGGCCGCTCCGATACGGCCAAAAGCATCAGTGTAAGAATCAAATCAGTAAGAGATTCATGACTGATCTTATATATGTCATTTCTTACATGTATATATAGCCCAAATCCCACCATAAAACCTACTATATATGTCATTGTGCATGAAGAAATTGCTCACATTCCAGTAGCGAAATTCCCATTTCTAGTAGCGGAATTCCTGACATATATTCTATATGAAACAGTACCCCGAATTCGGTGAGCCTTTCATGAATTTCTAGTAGCGGAATTCCTCTCCTCTCCTCTCCTCTCCTCTCCTCTCCTCTCCTCTCGATGGCGGCCTTAACAGTCGAGCATGCTTACGCATCCTTTTGGTCGAGTCTGCTTACGCATCCTTATTAGTCGAGCGTGCTTACGCACCCTACCGGGCCTCTCCTTAACAGTCGAGCATGCTTACGCATCCTGAAATAGATTTCATACGATGCGGTATCAGGCCTTCTTCCAGTTAGAGAAACCTGACAAAAGCCAGACCAGTTTTCCGAGACCTGACAAAAGATAGGGAGGGCGGGGCTCAGGTTCGGGGTATGGCGGCCCAGTGATAGATACCTCCCTTTGGAAAGAAGTAAGGCTCGGCGCGCTTTGATCAATCCCTCCCCAGGTGAGATCAGTCCAAGAGCTGGGGAGCTGGTTCCGCTGGGCTCAGGGAGTAGGGAGGCCATTTCCAGGAGTGGGAAAAGGGCCCGGGAGGGAAGGAAGCAAAGGCATCCCCATACTACTATGGGCATGATTCGATTAGGAATGAAAGATTGTCCTCTCTTTGTCAGATCGGAGTGCTACTATTATATATGTCATTTCATACATGTCAATAGAGCCAAAATCCCACCATCAAAGGGCGGGCATGATGAGATGGGAGGTATAATGAGGTTCCGGTATGATGGGCTGGAAGATGGGAAGATGGGGGAATGGATCCTTTGCTCTTCGAGCAAGAAAGAGTTGCTCTTCGAGCCGGAGGCCCTGACTCTGTCTCTTCGAGCCAGAGAAAAGAACATATATAGTATAGGCTCTTCGAGCCAGAGAAATGGCGGAGGTTTTCACAGATTTCCCTAATAATTTGGCCCCACGAGGATGCGCAAGCAGGCTCGACCGCTATTTACCCACCCACCCCAATCCCCGGAGGCGGAGGTTTGTCAAGGTTTCCCTCCTATTCTTGCATCTTAAGGAGGCGGAGGTTCAGGCTAAAGAACCTCGCCCGACGATCGAGCAAGAAGAAAATGACCAGCCATAAAATCCAGTCCATCCAAGCATGCCATCCAATCCAATCCCATTCCATTCCAACAGAAACCAGCAACGGAGAGGGAACACGGCGAAGAAGGGAGCAGAGAAAACGGTGACGGTGAAGGTAACAACCTACCATCTCAGATGCATGTTTTAATAAAGCAAACGGCCTATTGTTTATCTGGGTTCATATACATAATTTCCACTGGAAAAAAGAAATCTAAAGAAACCTGTCTGTGTTGTCAACTTTGTTCTTTGTGGGCAGCAACGTATAGTCTGGCTTGTTGGTTGTTGTATTGAAGTGAGCCCGTATGTCTAACCCTTGGTCTAGAACTAATAGTGTTGGATGCGACGTATGTATTGAAATCGAAGTAAGCAATGGTCTAGTCTGGGTCTGGATGTCATAAACCTTCCGGATGGGGATGCACCAACCCTTGTCCTCCTGTGTGTGGGTATGCCCTGAACGTTCCTTGATTCTGGAAGCACTGAACGTAGCTGGGGTTTGTGCGAATAGGGTGCTGTGTGAATGAATCAATCGTCGTATCTGGCTGACCGGGTGAAGCTCGTCCCCCCGACAAGAGCTCGATAGTGCTACTCTACTCTACTTTACTACCCCACTAAGATTCCTGAGGTTGGGTCATAAAGGCGGTCCGACCAAAAGGTTCTATGGGAAGCCCCGCCCCGTCGTCCAACGAGTAAGTGTGGGGACTAAGTGGGGGGGTAAGGAGTCACTAGAGGTTGGTAGTAAAAGTAAAGAGAAGCAGGCAGCAGGGGCGTAGCGGGTTAATAGTTAAGGTTCTAAGTGCTAACCCAAGCAAGCGCGTCTAATAAGAAAGTAGGGTGAGGCACGGAGTGGTAAAGGAAACATGACAGGTTAGGTCGTTAATTTAAGTAATCAAGTGGGCGGGCTTAAAAAGGTAATAAGAATGTTCAAAGTGCCAACCAACGTCCCTCCAATCTAAGAAGTTCTGGTAGTAGTTCCGCAGTAGGTATAAACGCTATCCGGTTCATATTGATCGAGGTGGAAATCCGGGTACCTGGCTGGGGTTATATAGTTCCCCGGCCGGTGAAAGTACGAGTTCTTTATTGCCAACCAGCCAGTCAGCCAGAAAGAAAGCTAGACATACAGTCAGACAAAGCTAGCCAAACAGCCTTTCTTTCCGGAACCATCTGTCCCCTGCCTGCCCGATGAAATGGAGCTCTGTCTGTCCTAGCACTCAAGGCGCATAAGACCGACTGCACCTCGTCCGGTCCGGATAAGGCGTCTGGAGACGGAGAATCCGTGGGTTATTGGGTATCCCATAGGGTAGGGCCGGGTCCGGGTTTAGTGGTATTGTTGAGTGAACCTTAGCGATCGATCCAAAGGAACATCTCTATCTCTTACTACTTCACTTAGCTAACGAACTAAGAAAATTAGAATCCTACCGGTTGTCACCATTAGGGGTTTCCATCCCACCAATGGGCCGGGTGGGTTAGGGGTTTGGTCCTTTGGATCGGCGCCATTGGACCTGAAATAAGTAAGTCCAACTCTTAAGCAGCCCCGGAATGAATGGAACTGGTGTTTGCCCCTACAGACGGCCAGTCCAGACGGCCTGCACAGTAGGTTCCGGAAACAGACAGTAAGCGGAACCCAACAGCTAACGTATGACAGTTATGCTATTTAGATTCTCGAAATAATACTAGACAATGAAACGCATACCCGACCGAAGGGAGGAAAACTATAGCTACTAAGGAGGCAGGCGGAGAGTGAGCTCACTTACTCAAGCAGTCCAGCCCAGCCCGACCGTAAGGAATCTCGACTGTTTCTGGTTCCCGGCCCGACCGAACCCCGACCGACAGACAGTGAGTCATCAATGAGGCGGACAGATAAATGAGATTCTTATTCCTTCTGCAAGCATTTAAAGGCACCAGCGTAGGGAGGTGCCGGCGCTCGTGTAGAGATGCTAGATTTCTGCACTTTCTTTCTCGGAGTTGTGGTTCATCTAGATATAGATGATCTACTCGGTTATGACAGAGAGAGTCTTATTATCTAATAACGAACTATCCATCCTCTCCCTATCGGCTCCGCCCCTGCAGGCAGGCAGAAAAGATGGTCATTCCTACTCACTCGGTAAGGAATTCCGAACCGGCCGGGGGAAACATACGACCAGGGAGAGCATAGGGAGGAAGCGTGATCTACGGATCTCAATAAATAAGGGCCAGAATGAAACAAAAGGGATAGCCACATCCGGCTCTGTGAGAATGAATGCCAAATGAGATTATTCCTTCCTCTCCTTATTCTTGCATGGGGGGATGGGGAGGGAGTATGCCAATATGATCTCCCATCCAGTTGGTACTTGTGCGCTCACTTCACTCACTATACTCTAGATTATATCTACCCACCCTCACTCAGTCCTATTTCGTATCTAAGAAGTTAATGAAGCTCTTCCCAGGTATCTAATGGTGAGAGTTATCATCTGACAACGTAAGTGGGGAAGGGATAATGAATGACTCCCTCCCTCATGGTAGTTAGTAAAGTAGCCAAGCGGCCTAGTGCCTTGAAGACCTTGACCCTTCAGGCGGCTGGCGCAGGCATATCGTTGTGAAACTCTACTCCTTCGAAGCCTAACGCTAACATCTAAGTGTGTAAAAGCCCTGGTTTCACCCTTCACAACATGGTGTCGAGTGACTTGACTTGAAGCCGATGGTAATTGGTGGGCGGCCCCTACGCCCACCTTACGGCTATCCTAGAAACCCCTCCCTAGCGGGCGAGTGACTCAAGGGTGGGGTGCACGCTAGTGTCTTAGTTCGTTCCGAACCTCGACTTTCGAGACCCTTTCGATACTTACTCTACTATATGGTAAAGGAGATATTCTATATGTATATCCCGCTTGATGGGGGACGACAAAGTTTAGATCTAGCAGACCACAAACACCATAGGGGTGGCTCACCCTGTTGCCCTATTGGTTGCATAGGTAGGCCCATAGCCTGGCATAGGTCCTAGTGGGTCCTCTACCTTACGGTAGGTAGCGGAAGTAGCGCTTGTTGGAGGGTTTTGGTATGTTTTGGCCGAAAGGAAAAAGAAATCTATTAAGGGATGACCTTTCGAACGATTTCATATATATCATACTATAGAAGAAGGCATAACGAATCACTGTGTTTAATAAATTGAATCGCTGGGGTCACCCCAATATCTCTAGATATATATATTAGACCGTTCTACCTTTGAGGGCCATCGGGGAAGGGGCCCCACAAACAAGGGATATCAAATCAAGTCAGGGAGCACACCAATAAGTATTCCGTGGGGGCATATTCTACAAACAACATCACAAGGGGATTCATTTCACATAGGGGGGGTCACCCCTTATTTCTATTCCTACCAGATAAGCCGGTCTTACACACCACGTACGCCGCCTACAGTTAGAGCCGCCATCCAATAGAGGGAGGTTGGTAGGTAATAGCAGCCGCCACAGAAAAGATAGGGAGGTCCAACCACGTCAACATATAATGATAGTGAACCACTTATGACAACGTTCATCCACTCGAAATGGATTCGCCCGGGGAAGACACAAGAACAACCCTTCTTATACCCATCCTATTACAAACATCGCAGCGAATCAAATCTTCCATTAGGTAAGCCAACCACGCCTAAGAGGATCTTCAGACGCTAACAATTCCCTTGCACTCGGAAGCGCAAGACCCTCCGGACCTTCATATCCTCACAATTCACAATTTCCTACCTTAAATAAGAGGTAGGGCTTTGATTATCCCTTCTTTCTACCATCGACTCTAAGGGGAAGTCATACTATCACAAGTACCCTCATCCAATGCTCGAGATGACAATCCCAGAGACACACAATATTGGGCGAGCGGGGAGATTGGCCATCGTCCTACATCCGTAAAGACACAGGATAGATTTATGGTTACGCCTTCAAAAATGGCATTTAGTAGAATAACGCAACCCGTTCTCATAACCTGCCACGCACAAGCGGTATTACTACAATTTGGTCAGATTTGAACGTTCACTATATAGAATTATGCCGTGGGAACGGTGACCCTCCCATCACTCTTTATTCCCAATCGGGTAAGATACCCCAATGACAAAGATCCACCACCCACTACAGCTGGTTAATCATATACGATTCTTTCAAACTGAAATTGAAGGCTAACCGGAGGCATAAGAGCCCTACACAAATATAGCTGGCTCACATACGAAAGGACGCCCACCAACATTTTGGATCCCGATAATCCCTCGTGGAGAAAGGAAAGTTTTTGACCTTCTGGCTGGGATAACTCCAGAACCTATGTGTCAAAATTCTCCTAATTGCAAGCCATAAAGGATGTTCCATTTATAGCAAGGCTGTAATGTCACTCTGTCTGAATAAGCCAGGAATGAAAACAAAAGACCCACAAACTCTCCATGTCATAGGTCAGCTTGCTAATCTCATGCTAGGGAAAGTACTTATTCAAAAATATTCTGCTCTGGGCAGCCCTGTAGTGAGCATCCATAAGGCAGATCAACTTATAAAAACACCTTTATTTACTTAGGGGCAGTTATCAATGTAATGACAAAATACACCTTGGAAAAACTGTGACTCCAAAGACTCTTTAGGTCGACCCCCACTGTCCTCCAGATGGCTAATAGATCTATTGTCAAGCCAGAAGGGATTCTGATTCTAGAGGACATTCTAGTCTCAATAGACTCCTGGGAGTACAAAGTCTACTTTATGGTCCTGCAAACCAAATCTGGATTAGGAGGAAACCCTCTCCTGGACAGTCGAGCGTGCTTACGCACCCTCACCATATGAATAGTGAGTGACCCCTAAATAATATAGGGCCCTTTGATTCTTGGAAGACCCTGGCTGGCAACAGATGATGCTTACATCAGCTGTAGAACATGTGACATGACCATTGGAAATGGTCAATCCTACAAAAAGCTTACTCTATTCCCTCCAACCAAGCCATTCCTAGAGGCTGCAGAACCATTGTGGGTTGAAGGTAAATGAAACATATTGAAGGGGAGTTGATGGAAGTTAGGAAATAAATCATCATGGAGATTCTTTAAGTGACAAAAATTAGGTCATGATTAAGTATTCTCCTCTTGATCTTGTCTGGCTATGCCATTATATCCTGCAAGAGTTTCATTACTGGCAGCTCTAGTTGAACTGGTAAGACCACTTCCATACAATAATATACCTCTCTCTCTATTGTTACACCTTAGCATAAAACACTTTCTTTTGGGGACATATACCGCGGGAAGGAGAAGAACCCGGCGGTAAGGAGCATCATATTTCTTTCTCTATTGGTGCACCTCACACTACTACGTTGGCAGTAGTCCGTCCGTTGTTGCCGTATTCGTAGTAGCTGCCGTTGCCGTATCCATTGTTGCCGTCGTTGTTGCCCTTGCCAACGCCGATCAACATGAACATCAACATTGAACCCATATCCTCCTGGGTGTGTGGTGCTATGTCTGGCTTTCGGGGGGGCTTTGTGTTCTGCTATAACTGGTGCTCAATGCGCAGGTGATGAATAACCCCCCTGTTTGTTCCGTATCGTTAAGTCAAAGGGGAAAGTTGAAAGGGGAAATGGGGCTTGGGCAGGGTAACTGAAAGGGGAAAGTGTATCTGCCCTTGCCAACGCCAATCACAATCAAAATCACAATCAACATGCCTTGAAAGGGTGGGGTCAATCACAATCAAAATCACAATCAACATGCATTGAAAGGGTGGGGCCAATCAACATCAACAATTGAAAACTGGACTTGCATTGTGGAAACATTGTACGTCAAGCATATACCTCATTGTGGAACCTCATGCATGGATCTCTACGTGTAACCTAATAGAACCCTCATCGAGTCACCTTATTCATTGTGTAACGTAACCACCTAATGACCGAGTCACTTCATCGAACTTAATGTGTCAACTCTTCTACGTGTAGCTTAGGAGTATCCGGATTATTCCCCTTCGCCGTGGCAACCGACTGGTCTTCTGACCGGTGGGTCTGGACTCCCCATTGGCAACAGGGTGTATTGACTAGTTAGTGGTAATCGAGACCTCCTGTGACTGATGGAGTATCGGCCATGTATAGACCAGTGAGGACGGGCTAGGGTATTTGCAACCATAAATCGGCACTCACTGACTGACCGGGGATCTCCTATCGGCGGACATGCATAGATCGGTGGGAAATGATGGTCTTTCTTTCGGGTATTGTAAACCATGGCACCTCCTCCTCCTGGGGATCTACACTTGGCATAAAGTACCGGCATCGAATGAATAAACACCTGTAATCGAGTGACTAAACACCTTGGACTACCGGCATCGGAATATCCACGTGGGCTCAACTCTTGTGATCAAGTACCAGCATCGACTACCAACTATTGTATTGATAGCATTGAAGCCTGAATCGAGTAGCGGCATTGAGTAGCGGCAGCAATTGGAACCCTATGACTGAGACTAACTCACTCGGCCCGTACCGTCTGTACCATCCGTTGGACTACTCCACCTCTGTATCTGTTGGCAATCAATCGAATCAATCAATGGCCATCCTGTGGTGCGCCCCTCTATAGAGAATATTGATCAATCAAGAACTATAAAGCATCATCCCACCTCCTTATCGTCGACCACCGGTTATTGGGTGACTTTCTGGCAATGCCCGAGCTCCTGTCAATATCTGTTGTTTATGGGCGTATGCTGTAGTAACTAAGGTTCCTTAGGGGTAAGTGAGGTCTAGTTCGAGGTCAAGGGTATAGGGTATAAGTCTGGCTGCTTATATGGAACTGATTGGCACTGAGGGGCTATTGAAAAGTACTACCTCCTTATGGGCGACCACCCCCTGTGAACGAGACTGTTTATCTGCGACCACCTCCTGTCAAGTACCACCTCCTTATGGGTGACCACAAGAAATGCCCTCCCCTGTGGCAACCAACCAACCTACTGGGAATGACCAGTGGGGAATGAGGTTCTTTTCTCGGCAAGGCCTCCTTCCTGTCTCTCGGGACCTCCTTCCTGTGTCTATCGGCACCTCCTGTGACTTAGGTTCTCTCGGCTGACAGGCACCTTGTGGGACTGATGGGCTCTCGGCTGCTTGGCAGTGACCGGTGTATGGGCTCTTCTCAGCTCTCGTCAATGATATACGGCAATGAGGTTCAATGGGTATCAACTGTCAGTGACCGGTGGGGAATGAGGGGCTATTGGCTGTTTTTCAATATGAGGTGTGCTATGTGGGGATGTCCGGCTTGTATGTTGGGCTGTGTTTATGCTCATTCAGTGGGGCTATGTTGGCTATGTGGGGTGGCCCCTTCCCTGTGTACCGTCCCGTAGTTCTTCCCGTGTTGGGTGGATGTGTATTCGGGAGGAGTTAGATTAGACCTCCTCGATGGGGACGATAGATTGTATCTCGATGGGGAGATCTCTATATTAGCCCTCGACGGGTACGTGAGATTGGATTGTATTGGGAGTTATATAAATGAAAGTAGAAAGAAATCTAAGCATTGAGTGCCTCAACACCTGGATCGAGTGTATAAACACCAGTATCGAATCTTGGATCGATTCCCGGCATCAAGTGAATTACAACCAGTCATCGAGTGCATAACCACCTGGCTCGACTGCATGGAGTGACTGAACACCATACTATTAAGAAGAGGACCAGGGACTCTGTAACTCATGCATAATATGGAACCGGGTTGCTACCTTGACTTTTTATGGATGAACGGGAGAAACTGAAATAGATTTTTGGTCAACTGCTTTTCCCCCTGCTGTTGGTTCGGGTCCGTAAACCGCGGAGAGACTTCTGGTTCTCAGTCTGGATATGCGACTTCAGGGTCTACTGGTCTTGACTATCGACCATCCGTATTTGGATTTGGGTCTGATGGATATGAAACGACTGGGCAGGTTCTTGGGTGAATCAACGGGGCTGCTTATGCCTCTCCTGCTGTTTACTCAGAGGCTACTTTTGCAGGGTAATAAACTCTTCGATATGGATATAAAAAGGATGCCAGGTGAGGCCATTACTTACTCTGCTTCTTCTGCCTTTCTTACTGCTACCTTAGCTGCTGGAACAACTGGAACTGGACTGGCTGGGTCAAAACCTATTATAGATTGCTTAAGGCTGCCTGGCACTGGGGCATCGACTTGGTCAATTACTGGTTTAAGGTTCTCCGCTGTAGATTGATTGGTTCGTAGCTATTGATTTCCCTCTTACGCTATTGCTATACAACCCTTACTTTTATATAAGTGACAGCGCACCTCTGGACTACGGGATAAGGGAACTACGCCTTCCGGCCTAATACGGGCTTCGCTTTCGCCTTCCTTCAAGTTTTCCCCCTACTTGTTTATTACCCAAGAGAGAGGGCTTTCGATAGGGATTTGATAAGATTGCCTGAGACTTTCTTTTCCATTGATTTCCGCTCCGGGAAAGAAAACAGAAAGAAAAAGTGCCTATTCCTTAAAGCAGCCCTCGGGACCTCGGCTGCCCAGAGCCAAATCAATCCCTAAGTGACTCTTCTTTATCCCGAGCTTGCGAGGGCACTTTCATTTAGGGTGGGGACTCTCGGAGGAGAAAGAACCTCCGGAAGAGATTCTTTCAGACACAGAAAGACTTTAGGCTTCATAACCACAGAATTCATAGATGAATAAACGACGCATATCTTCTTTGCTTTCCGGTTTTTAGAAGCAAGAGGAAAGAAAGATAGAATGAAGAACTAAGATTGAATGAACTACAGCTACAAACAGTTAGTTTCACTAAAGCTTGTACGGCTAGTCATTATAACACTACAGAGAAGAAGAACTACAGACAGTTTCAGTTCAGAAATAAGCTCCCCTCACTAATCCCCACAGTGCGGGAAGGAAAAACAAGGTCCCGGAGGGGCTTGCGCTTCCTAGTGCAAGGATAAGAGTCAGCCCGCTAGTATGATAGATCAATTTGATAGATATTGATTGGCAGCCTACTTCAGTTTCCAAGTGGCTGGTTCCCCCATATTATTGAAGGTGTATCGCTAGTTCATGAGGCGTTCAAAGCTTTGGAATGGGAAGCGAAGCTTGAAATAGAGAAAAAGTAGTACTAGCTGCTCAAAGGTTGAGTCTAGCCCCACGCCCAATATCAATAGTAGGGCTACTATACGAATTGATTATTTGGCTCTATGTAAAGGTTTCATAGATGCTGTACCCTCCTAATCCTTACTGGCTGAAGGTAAGGCACTCAATAACCAGTTGGTTGAAGGCAGTAGTAAAGGAAAGGATATAACCAGGCGGATGCTCGTAAATAAAGGTTTCATAGATGCTGTACTTCCTAATCCTAGCTGGCTGCTTCATCAAAGAGTTGTTGGGCAGCACTCCATGCTGCTAGGTTGAAGGGTAGTTAATAGAAGCTTCCCCTACTGATATTCTTCCTGGCGGAATGGGTTGGTTGGTAAAGAATTCCTCTCCTAGGTTTAAGGCAGTAAATCAAGTCAAGGGTAAGGTTGTTTCATGCCCTATCATCCATGCCATGCCGGGTGGTTCTATAGTTATACCTCCCTAAGATTCATTCATCCAAGTAGTATAGTCTAGGTATCCAGATGGGCAGCAGGTAATAAGTAAACACAGAAGGTAAGGGTAAAGGGTTCATAGCACATGCCGTCCTCATCCTGGTTGAGTGAATTGGTCAGGGATTCTATCATCCTAGGGTGAAGTCAATAATAGATGGGGAAAGTTGGGCTGGTATAATCCCGACCCGCTAAGATAAGGGATAGCGCAGTAGCCTTACTAAGATTCATTCACCAAAAAAGTGGTATAGGGCAACCAGGTCTTAAGGGCAAGTAGTTAGTAAACACTGAAGCTAAGAGGTAAGGGTAAGTTTGTTTCATGCCGTCCGTGCTTCTAATCGAATTCTAATCGAAGGTAAGTAGCCGTCCCGCCCGACTAACTAACTAAGAGCGCTTGCTTCTTCATTAATCTAAGCAACATAGGTATAAAGGTTCTAGGGTAAATAGTAAGTGTGAAACCAAAGGCATGGAATGGTAAAAGGGTGAATAGCTCTAGTGTCTCCCCCCTGGCTCTTCCTGGCTTAAGCGATTAGTAAGGGCCATACTCCTCCATAGGTTGTTGGTGTAAGGGGTAAGGGGTAAGCCGTCCCCTACATAGATTCTCCTTACTGAAAAAGAGGTTGTTCATTATAACTCCATCCCATGTCCCAGGGTGTAAGGCAATAAGAGAATGGGTAAGGTCTAATCCCGACCCGCTAAGGGTATATAGTGCATTAGCCCTACCTAAAGCATTCCTGGCTAAAGGAATAGGTTGGGATGACTCTATCTCCTAGGCTGAAGGCAGCGGAAAGGTAAAAGGAAAGGTGATCCGGTTCTGAAAGGGAAAGTAGCCCTCCGCGCTCACCTCCAATAAAGAAACCACCTCCAGGACCTCCGAGTCCACCTAGGAACATGGCGGGAGCTAATCCACCCACTCACCCATGGTTGGCCCAAGATGCAGTTGCCATCGCAGGACCTCAACATGATTTGCCTAAACATCCTGAGAGGCCTACTCAATTTGATCCTGACAAAGGAGAGGGAAATATGTTCAAACCTCCGCCAGTGTCACTTAGTCGTAACCATAGACTGAAGTAGGATTCATGCATGCCTAATGACATATGCCCATATCGGAACATTCATGACAAGGTTATACCTTTCCTGCTCCTGCCAATAGGTCGATCAGTCACCACCTTCCTTCCCCGATAGGGATCTTTTTCTTTCCTCCCCTGCTAGGGTGAACAAATACTGGGACTATGCTTCTGGGAGGACCTATTCTCTCACTGCTTGCTTCTGGGACGTCCAATTTCGCTTGCCCCTGGGAGGACCTATTTCCTATGCTTGCTCCTGGGAGGACCTATTTCCTATGCTCCTGGGAAGGTCCTAAGCCCCGAACCTTAGCCCTACTTATTACGTCACTAAGAAGCTTGCCTTTTGACTTGCCCGAGGATGCGTAAGCAGGCTCGACCATAAGCCCCCCCCACCCAATAAGTAAATTGAACCTTGAAGAGAAATCCTACAGGCCGACCTAGCCTCGGGTTATTGGACAGCCCCATGTCGGATTACCAGATAGCCCCTGGCCTATTCTTTGTGCCCTAGACATTCAGCCGTTATAGTCGTACGCAAGAGTATACAAAGGGAACTCAAAGTGCGGGTTCAAGGGAGCTATGTCTTATTACATCTCTGTAAGTGCTGCTCCTTAGCCAAAAAGCCTTTCGAGAGTTTACGCAAAGTTCCCAGTGTGCGCTAGGAGGTTTAGTTCATATTAGGCAAATTGTAGGCCTCAGGGGAGCCGTGCCCAAGGAGAAAAACACCGGTACAGGAAGGAACCCTCACCTGACATAGGAAGCTTAGGAGGGAAAAAACAGCCTGCCTCCAGAGAAAACGTCAGCCTAGGTCCAGTAGACGTGTGTAAGGCCAGGCACAACCCACCTATTCTCAGTCGACATATAACCCAATAGCCTCCTATTACCAAACTTGATCAGACATACATATCACCCAAGAAACCACTATTTGAAGTGCCTTACCGACAAGACCTTCCTTAGGCTAGTCATCCTCCTAGCCTAGGCCTTCAATCGGGTTATCCCCTCCCAGGATGACTTATAGCGGGCCCTACCTATTAGAACCTCTTAGTCACCCTACTTTCCTAGTCCTTCTATTAGCCCCTTCAATCGCACCCTATCAGCCTAGTAACCCTCTAACCCTTCTAGCCTAGTTCGAGCTTTAGAAACTCCTAGTGAACTTCTAGAGTCTGCCTAGACTGTTCCTTTAGTGGACTTTTATGGCTATGGCTGCTTTACCTCATCGGGGGGCCAAAACTCTCGTTTTTCGTTAGGCAACTTGATGAATTCTCGCATTTCTGGAAATGGATGGCAGTTCTAGAGTTCGGCAAGGCAGAGAGCGTAGAGGGAGTGAGGATAGAGAAGAGATAGTGAGGCAGGACAGTGATAGGGTGCTGGGTGGAAGAAACCAATTCTATAGCGGCCATTTCGTTCTAGGGCCAATGAAACGCGCTGCAACGCCACTTTCACCCTTTTCAAGCCATAGACCTTCGGCACCCCCAAGTGGCATTTGATCTTTCTCAAGTCGATGTTTCACGATAATGCATAATGACATATATAATGACTGGAATAACTTAGCGGTTGGACAATTCCACACCAATCGGAAAGGTTGGGGTTATTGACTCGAAAGCGTTTCAAGACGTCTTCTTCCTGCCTCTGAAATACCAATCCAACCAACGCATCTTCCCCTCAGACCAGAAGAAACCCACATGCACATAATCACTATACTTCTTTATCACTTCCTACTTCGTTAAGCCTTTACACCAATACTCTTTGCAAATATGGCGGTGGTGGCTCTCTTTCTTTATCTTCCTTCTCCCCCCCCCCTTTGGTGGTGGGCGGCATGACTCATATTCTTATTCTCCTAATTGGCAGGTTTTTTTATGCATTGGTTGGTTGCTCTCAGCACAACATGTTGGTAGAATTAGAGGTCTCCTTGGGCTTTGTGATATCATCTTAGAATTCCAACCCGACCTTCCTTCTCCGCCAATAGGGAGAATCTTTTGATTCCCGGCCTGCCTTCCGGATCAAACTAGATTGATACCACTCCGTGCCTTCCTCTTAACACGTCCGTTCTGCAATAATCCTAGAGCCTTGCCTCCTATTGACCCCCCACATGAATAGATATAAGGTCCCCAGGACCAGTTTCATTCGAAGCGATTGATCCTCGTCCAATCAAGAAGGAAGACGAAAAGCTATTCCATACCTCGGAAGATGACCAGCCATTCCATGCCATCCAGCAATCGATCATGGAGAGCTCGGGGCTATGACAGATCAAAACCAATTCTAAGACCATTTGAGCGCGCTTACGAAACACTTTCAACTTGGGTTCCAACCTCTCTATCTTGAAATGCCCGCCCATATTTGCACGTTGTAGCGTTGACTGATTTCATGCGGGTTATGCCTCACCCTCCCTCTCTTGACCGCAGGGCCGTATTGCAGGTATCCATTTTCAGAATCGCTCATATAATCAATATGAAATGTGAATAGGCCTACCCTTTCAATAATGTGAAAACGCCTGGCTGGCTCTGGCAGCAAGCATAATATTGTATACAACATATTTCGATCAATATCCCATGCTTTCCGTTGGTAAACGACTAACCAACGACCTCCAACCCTGTATGTCTTTTTCCCGATACCTTGCTTGCTTGGTACGAGAGTCTTTTTCTCATATTGGACGATTGAATAAATAGAACAAGAGAAATGATGCCCCAACCTGTGCTTGTTTCATCTGGTATCTGTCCATTCATCAATCAATCCATGCAGTGCTAGTACCTGTGTCAGTTTGTTTTGTTCTTTCAGCTTGGACCTGCCCGCCGTTGTTCCAGTTTCATATTCCAGTCCTTTCGCGCCTAGTTCCATATCCATAGGAAAAGGTGGTGCTTGTGGCATCGAGTCAAAGCAACAGCCAGCAGCACCTGTAGAGGCAGGACCAGGTCCAGATCAGTTATAACGAGGGCATCCATCGCTCCATATCTTTTTTCTTCTGGCAGAATCCAACGAGTGGTTGTTCCTGTGCCACCCACTTCCTCCATTCATCGTGTAGGCTGACCCATTCCCTCCCTAAAGGAAGGGCTGTATACTGGTACCTTAAGTTCAGTGTCTAGGCCTGAGCCTTAAAAGGGGTCGGAACTCAAAGTCTATCTGTAAAAGCACCCACCTCTGGCATATCCGTAGTTGCGCATCCGTATATGGAGCCGGGAAGTTACGGGCTTTTAGCCAAAGGTACAAGTGCTCTATACCTCTGAGCTCTTCACTGGGCGGGTAAGAGAGCTTAGAGGGAAGGGCCTTTAAGCTGCTATTGCCTTGGCACCTGGCATTTTCACTACTGAAAGGGTGGAAGTGAGGATACGAACTTGCTCTATTTTACAAGAGAAATGAAGTAAGAAAAGGTGGCGTCTATCGAGTTATCCTACGTGAACCCGTTCCATCGAGATGGTAATTTCAGTACTGAAAGGTGGCGTCTGGCAAGACTTATCGGACCTATCGAGATGGTAAATTCAGGAAGCAAAGGTGGGGCCTATAGTGGCTACCCCGCCCATTCCTCAGTTGACCACCACCCTAAGGAGCAAAGCTAACACCAATACCTTTTCTAGCTCTCTATTTCTTCTCAAAGAGATATAACCCTACCCTCTAGCTAGCAATTTGAGGGGAAGAGAAATCAAGTCAATTCGATCAAGTCACAATGAATACCGTAATGACATATATAATTCATTACCAGCGATCTCATACGAAGAGAAGTGAGAATCGATCTCAGAGTTGGTCGAAATGAATCGATCTCTCTCTCATTTGCATCATGTCAGATCTAATCATGCTAAGTGCTCAAGCGTAATTACGTATATAACGAATGAATGCATAATGACATATATAATGATATAGATATATCTTTGTATACGATATTACGCTTTAAGGCTCAACCATCATCCATTTGAGTTTCCCATGTATTTGGGATTTCATCCTCATCATTGTCATGTACCTCGTCATACAATATAGAGAACTCTTAGTCCTAGGGTATCTCACCATAAGGCACTTTTTCTGCTCCCATGAACTACCTTATTCTCCGCCAAGCCCTCATTTTCTAATATAGAAAGCTATCATCCAACACTTCCTTTCTCCTTTCCTCAGTCGGGGCTTTCAATTTCATGTTTGTCTAGTGTATTAGACTTTCTAGAGGCCATAAAGTAAAGAAAGACAACTCTCCTTCCTATACAGTACTTGTAGAAGACCTGTGCTCGAAGGAAGGAAGCTAGAATCGCGGAAAAACAGGCCCATTCGAGTCGATCTTACCAAAAGCGAGGGTCAGAAGTGGCTTGTTCAAAAAAAGTGCCTATTCAATCGACTTGATGAACTAACTACCCGGAAAAGAGGAGACCTCATGTTCAGTCCATTTGATTTAAGGCACATTTGCTATACCGTCAGCGTGCACGTGCAAGCCATCCTATGAAAAGCAACCATTACAGCCAGAAACTCCCCGCAAAGGTTGGGCTGAGCCATATCTCTCTTATTCCGCTTTCCTGACCTGCGCCTCCGGCCGTGAACTGAACTATTGAAACAAACTTCCATTCCATAGACCGTCACCATCGACCACTCCAGGGGAGAACTGCTACTTTCTTTTTCTCCTGCTCTCTGATCCGCCTCCTTCTGTCGAGCCAACTCGAGCCTATCTTATTGAAAGCGAGGACCTTGCCCGATGCGGACAAGCGACTACGTTCCTTCTTTCCTACTACTTCGAAAAGGGTCTCCTAATACAGCCAATGACAGGAGCCAGTAACGAAAGCGTCTGATCGACTACTACAAAACTGTCATTTAAGGCACATCAAATAGTTTCAGTATGAATCACCTATCAAAGACCTGAAATGGGCATTCTAACTAGCCTCTCGTGCCGCTAATTCAGCCATTGAACAGGGTCACTGTGGCCCGGACAACTACTACTCTCTTTAGGCAAGTGCACCAAGTTGCTAAAGGCGCCGAGACGATAACTGCTCTAAAGGCGCCGATCACTCCTAATACGAGACGATAACTGCTTTCCTTAGGCGCAGAGAAAAGCTCTCGAAAGGCATGGAAGACCTTCCTCAAAGGCACCAGGACTAAGCGACCTATAAGGCGTTCAGCACCGAGGGTATCCTATTACGTTGACCACCGTGACCCATAAGGCGTTGACTACCGTGACCTATAGTCCCACCTCTAAGGAAGGCAGGCGTATATGCTCAAAGGGTAGACTAAAAGGCTAACTAAACAGAATGATGTTGGGAGCAGCCTTATTGAGTAGGGCCAAACTCCTCGGGGAACTTACCGGACTGCACTTACTTTTCCAAATGGACATAGAAAACATCGACCCTCACTCCTCAGCGCATGGATTGACTCCATAGACTAAATAGTGAAACAATCCATACCCGGCAGCCTTATTCAGTAGGGTTACCTTGCCTACATCACCCAATAGACTCTGACAATGAAAATCCCAACTACACTTGCTTTAGGAAGTCACGAGACCTATGGGAGCTATCATGCAGCAAAGCAACTGCCTTAAGAAGCCCAAGATCGCCAAGGATTTGCAATACCTTTACGCACTCAGACTGAATTCGCGGAACCCAACAACCGGCAGACCTAAAGAAAGAACAGACTCATTGAGGACCTTTAGGTACTCGACCAAAAGCCCCCCCACCAAATAAGTAAATTGAAAATGTCCATAGCCCTATCAGACGGGATTATCGGATTGACGGACTTGACGAACCTCAACTACCGGCTTGACTCAATGGAGAGACAGACCGCATTGACAGATTAGACTAGCTTCCTGACCTCCTGACCTAGAAATGCACTGGTCTTTGCTGCGAGCAGATAAACTGAAACCGGTTCATCGACTGGCACTGAAAGGAATGCTGCTAGGTAAGTGCATGGTATAATAGATGTTCCTGTGCTTTCTGGTAGTTGATTCAAGTGGATCATGGTGATAAGTGGAGATGCGTAGTTCTATAGACGATATTGTTTCTTTGAGATATGGATCCGATCCCTTAATTGGATAAGTAAATGGATGGGTGATAGTAAAGGAAGGGTTCCTTGAATTGTGTTATGAAATGCTTGAGAATGTTCTGTGTCTGTCTCTGTGTATTTATTGGTTTCCCTGTTGTGTTGATCATATAGAATTGAGTGGGGGTAGGCTTCTGATGTTGGTACTGTAGCTGTAAGAGGAGCTGCTTGAGGTTCCTTTGCTGTTATTGATGGAACTAGTTGATCCAGATATATTGTTGAATGATCCAAAGTCTAAGTCTAATAGCATTTGATGAACCAATAGAGTGATAGTGAAGTATAAGATCCTTCTTCTTTCCTTTCCAAATTGTGTATATCGATGGCTATAGTATTCAGGGCTAGTTTGTTTATAAAAGTACCAGTCAAAGTGGTTGTGAAAGTGAGGCCTGGGGTTACTTATTGAAATGAGCCAGAGTACGACAAACGTGGGGTTTCTACTCGGGATCTATCTCTTCATGGTCTCTTCTTTGCTGTGCTATAGGCGCGTGTGGGCGGATCCAAAACTGGGAAGGGATCTGGAATTCGAACTAGCACTAGTAAAGGCTAAGTTTAAGCATTCGCTACGATTTGTCCGGGAGTTGGACAATCACCTGATAGCTTGGACCCAGCACAGTTTTGGGGGTGTAGGTGGGAAATTGCTATAATTCATCCTATAAGTTCGAGCTTGGGGAATAGGCAGTCAAACATTTGATCGAGCAAAAGTAGCAGGGTCATAGTCAGTAGTTGACCAAATTGATCCGGTTTCAGCATATCGTTACCCCATTTTCGATCGAGATTGAAACCTATCAGTAGAAGCCATAACATAGATATGGAAGGTGGGAAAGCAAGCACTTGAAGTGGACCGAGTGGACCTTTATGAAAGGGTGGGCCCTTGAGTGGTTCTGGCTACTAGGGTTCGGCCTGCAAGGACGGCTGTTCGCGCTACTAGGGTTTGACCTGCTAAGGCTGTTATAGCAGCTAGAATTGTTGGACCTGCGGCTTATCTGGTGGCTAGGGCTTGACCTGAGTTTATAGCAAACGGGGTAGATGTGGATTGGTTTTCATTCGATAGCGTGCGACCTTGATAACTTACAAATCCGGTGCGTGGGGCCAGTCCACCCCTCCTTGTAGTCAGTCCATGTCAGTCCATTCCTTCCTTACCAGTCTTATGGATCTTAATCTAGATATTGATCTGGATCAGAGCGGGGTAATATGACTCGTTGGTTGGTCCCATACCCATGTTGCTACTGGTCTCACGCACGCAGGGTCAATAATGCACGAGCAATAGATTCTGTATATGAGAGTGCTACGATAGAACCAAATGACAAAGGTGAAGCTCTACGAACACGACCCGTAGGCCCCGATCATATGCAATTGAAATCTAGCGAGATAGCCATGTATTTCAAAGTCAATATAAGCTTTGCTGGCCATCCAAACGCGCGAATTTGACTTACTTTTTGATCAGCTCCCTTGGCGGAGGTTTTGGACATTCTCCCTACTAATTTGGCCATTTTAGCTTGGCGGAGGTTTTTGAACTTTTAGCTCCTCCAGGCTCGACTGATAAGGCCGCCATCACCTTTAGGTGCTCGACCATAAGGACCTTTAGGTGCTCGACTGATAAGGACCTTTAGGTGCTCGACCATAAGGGCCCTATATTCTTTAGGGGCGGAGCCACTCACTATTCCGATGGTGAGGGGTCACTCACTATTCATATGGTGAGGGATTTCTCGCTCGACCATAAGGGCCCTATATTCTTTAGGGGCGGAGCCACTCACTATTCCGATGGTGAGGGGTCACTCACTATTCATATGGTGAGGGATTTC